>ENA-OQCO01000081-OQCO01000081.1-human-gut-metagenome-genome-assembly--contig:-NODE-81-length-50820-cov-4.207188_pt1 | contig 50820 bp, 47 predicted proteins | sample MGYA00242500_ERZ504582 | MGnify/ENA primary metagenome ERZ504582 (study PRJEB26092, sample SAMD00036346) | human gut metagenome | host: Homo sapiens | study: EMG produced TPA metagenomics assembly of... | reverse complement strand
CGAGACCGCATCCCGAACATAACCGAACATCCGATACCATCCTACAGACGGCCGGAACAGGACGACGGAAACCCATACAAGGGTTCCCAACCTGTTCCGGCCGTTTTTCCTCCCTTTGCGCTCCTCATATCCCTGCGGCCCTCATGCCTCCCGTCCAACGACGTTCGGAAACGAAAAAGGAAAACCGGCTCCACACGCCCTCACAATCACCCCCGTAACGGTATCGGACGTGGTGCATGTGGAAAGAACGGCACAGGGAACGAGAATCCCCGATGCAAGGAGGGAACACGATGGGCGTAATCATCATCATCGCCGTCTTCTGGCTCCTCGGCCTGCTGATGGCATGGAGCATGTGCGTCGTCGCGGCACGCGCCGACCGGCGTATGGAAGAAATCCGCCATACCCACACGGACATGGATATCAGCCGGCCCGCCGACACCGGCCACGTGGACTAGCGGGGACGCCTCCCCGGCCGACAAGGACCGTCGCAACCCCGCTCCCAAAACCCAAGAAAGGATATCCAATGGAGAACACGAACCTGAAACGTCTCGCCGCGATGTGCGCGGCGACCGCGAGCCTGTCCACACTCGGACTGGCCGGCACGGCCATGGCAGTGGAAACACCCACCACCGCCGACACCGCCACCGCATCCATCACATTGAACGCCGCCCAAGGCAACACTTTGACCGGCCACACGTTCGACTTCTACCGTCTGGGCTCCTACGGCGACATCACCGCCGGCACGACCGGCACGGACGTGAAGTCGTTGACCGTGAACAAGCTCGACGACGCGTCCGACAAGTGGATCGCCGCCGCCAACACCAAGGCCGGCATCACCGACCTGCAGGGCTTCGACGCGGCCGGCGACCTAGCCCACGTCGGCAAGGACGGCGAGCCGGCCGGCACCGTGCAGGGCCAGCTGCGCGAGGCGGCCAAACAGCTCGCCGCCTCCGCGTCCGCCAGCAGGATCACGGCCGTGAAATCCGTGGCCGGCACGGGCACCACCATGACCGTGTCCGACCTGCCGAACGGCCTGTATCTGATCGTCGACTCCGACGGCGTGACCATGATCGTCGGCACGCCGGTCCAGGGCACCAAGACCCTGAACGGCGTGACCCTCGGCACCCTGACCGTGAAGTCCAAGACCACCACGATCGACAAGAAGGTGTCCCGCGACCGTCTGAACAAGGGCACGTTCATCGACTCGAAGGCCGGCGACACGGAGGATTCCGCCTCGTTCACCGTGGGCGAGACCGTGGACTTCAAATACGTGTTCACCCTGCCGAACATGCAGGCCGCCACCCAGACCGTCGTCAAGGACACCATGGCCGGCCTGGCACTCGCCGGCGACCCCGCGTTCTCCATCGACGGCAAGACCGTGACCCCATCCGTCGCCAAGGGCGAGAACGGCGACGGGTTCACCGCCACGTTCGACCAGGCGTTCATCAAGGCCAACAGCGCCAAGCAGGTGACCGTCACCTACAAGGCGGTCGTGGCCAACGCGAAGCGCGCCGCCCAGGCGTCCAACACCGCGGCCATCTCGACCACGTTCTACGACGGCACGGCCGCCTCCAAGACCACCGTCGACTCGAACGACACCGCCACCGTGAGCGCCTACGACGTGAACATCAAAAAGACCAACTGGGACGGCAAGCGGGCATTGCAGGGCGCCGGCTTCAAGATCCAGAACAAGGACACCGGCAAGTGGATGAAGCAGGATCCCAAGACCGGCTCCTGGACCTACGTCGACACGCAGGGCGGGGGCACCCAGTTCCTTACCGGCGCGGACGGCCAATTGAACATCGCGGGCCTCGGCGCGGGCAACTACCACGTCGTCGAATCCAAGGTCCCCGACAACATGACCTCGCTTGTCACCGTCGCGTTCGACATGAACATCACCGACGGCGGCAAGGTGTCCACCAGCGCCGACACGAACAAGCTCATCACCGGCCAGCCCACCAACGACAACAAGTGGACCATCACCGTGAGGAACATCGACGCCATCACCGAACTGCCGCAGACCGGCGGCCTGCTCGGCAACACCATGATCGGCGTGGTCGTCATCGCCATGGCCGGCGGCGTCGCGTACCTGACCGTCCAGTCGAAGAAGCGCCGCGAGGCCCACACCCTCTGACGGGAAGGCATTGACTCATGACGCGGGAAGACGACTACTGGACCATCGTGTCGGGCGGACGCGCCGAGCAACGGCGCCGCCGGCTCGAACACCGGGACCGGATCGTCTCCCGCGTCTACACGCTGCTCGCCACACTGCTGGTCATCGGAGGACTCGCCATCATCTGCACTCCCCCACTGAACCAATGGGTGACCGACGGCAGACTCACGGCCACCGCCCAGGCCGCCCAGGTGTCGGCCGCCACGGCCACGGACACGGACGCGCGGCTCGAAGCCGCCGACGAGTACAACCGGAGGCTCGCCGCCCAACAGGTGCAGATCGGCGAGGTCATCCGTGCGGACGGCACACGCGACGCGGACTTCACCGACGACACGGAATACCAGAGCCTCCTCCGATTGGACGCGTCCGGCACCATGGGCGTGCTGTCCATCCCCGCCATCGGCGTGGACCTGCCCATCCGGCACGGCACCGGCGCGGACGTCCTGGACGACGGGCTCGGCCACGTGCACGGCACGTCGCTGCCCGTGGGCGGGAAAAACACGCGGACCGTCGTCAGCGGACACACGAACATGGAGGGCAGGACCCTGTTCACCCGCCTCGACGAACTCAGGAAAGGCCAGACGTTCACGATCACCACGTACGGCCGTGTCTTGCACTACCGCATCACCGGCATCCGGATCACCAGTCCGAAAGACACGGACGCCCTGCGCATCCAACCGGGCAGGGACCTCGCCACACTCGTGACCTGCACGGACACCGGCAACAGCCGCCGACTGCTCGTCACCGGCGAACGATACACGCCAACCCCAAGCGAAACCCGGGAAACGGACTCGAAAACCATACGGGACGGAGCCCTGGCATGCTGCGGCATCACATTCCTGGCCGGCCTGGCCGTGACGCGACGCGACACGGAACGCCTCTGCCGGCACACCGATGATGCTTTCCGCCCGAAGGAGCATAGGAGCTGAAATGAAACGTCTCATAAGCCTGCTGGCCGCCCTGGCATGCCTGCTGGGCGCCTCCCCCGCGATGGCGGACGACACGGCCGCCCTGCCGTGCGTGGACTCCGGGACGGCGGGGCTGGCGCCGTCCGCGTCGGCGGACGATACGACGGCCGACGCTGCGCAGCTGCCCGACCACATCGTCAACGGGGACTTCGAATACCAGCATGATTGGTTCAGGGAGCATGCCGCATATGGTTGGACGGCGGTGATCCCCTCCACCGGTCTGAATTGGAACGACCGCACGAAGAGCTACCAGCCCGGTCCGGATGATTGGAATGAAGCGAGATTCGGCTGGCATAGCACGCAGGCCGACGGCACGAACGGCGAACCCGGCGAGCAGAGGGCCGGCGCCGTCGAATTGCAGGGACTCACCCGCGGCAACACCTTGGCCGAGATCGTCGCCGCCCAGCCCGACACGGGCATCTACCAGGACATCCATGTCACCCCCGGCAACACCTACCACTGGAGCCTGAAGCATCAGAGTTCCTTCGCTAACCATGTCGATCGGATGCAGGTGCTCATCGGCGAGCCGGAAGGGAAACGCCCCAACAGGCGACGCGCACCAAGACGAACGGCGGGGCCGACGGGACCGGCGACGTGGGAACCGACATCGCCACCGCCAACATCACCGACAAGGATTCGCGCAACTGGGAGACCTACGAAGGGAACTGGACCTGCCCCGAGGGCGTGACCGTCGCCCGGTTCACCTTCAAAAGCGTCGATTCGCTCGCCCCGAATAACGGCAATCTGGTGGACGACATCGGCTTCAGCCAATCCACGACATTGCGCTACGACCCGAACGGCGGCACAGGTGCGATAGCCGACCAGACGGTCGGCGTCGGCGTGAACGCCTATACGGCCACGGATGGCTACACGTTCGCGGGTCATGGCCTCGCCTCGTGGAACACGAGGTCCGACGGCACCGGCGACTCCTACAAGCCGGGCGACACGATCGCCATCGACAGGCCGACGACTTTGTACGCGCAATGGACCGACATCACGCGGACGGCGATGCCGGAGACGGGAGGAACATTGACCAATCGGAACCTGACGACGATCCTGGGGGGGGGCTTGCCTTCTGGCCCTCATACCAATCCTGTCGGCAAGACGGCGCAGGCGCCGGTAGGACAATCCCGGAAGGCGGTGTGACATGCTGAGACGCATCGCCCGCAGGAGCATTCCCGTACTGGCCGCGCTGTTGGGACTGCTGGCCGCGCTCGTCGCGCCGCCGGCGCATGCGGCGGACATCGGCGTGCATGATCTTGAGACGGCCTCGGTGCCCGCAGGGTACCGTCAGTTCGCCCTGGGCTCCGATGGTCTCGACTTCGACTCGATCGAATGGGACGACGGGGCATGGATGACATACCGTTTCCAAGGCGCCACATACCGGTATCCGGTGAAACCGGATGCCGGCCTCACCATCCCCAACGTGGGCAAATGGACGGACGAGGACGGGACCACGCGCCAGATCGACATGCGCCTCTCCGTGAAGGAGGGCGACGTCATCGCTTTCCTGCCCCGCAAAGGCCGCCTGTGGTGGCGGACCGTGCATACAGGAACAGAGGCCGGCTACGTCCCATATCCGGATGAAGTGAGGAGTGTCTGGGGGACCTTCACGCCCGCCGACGGACGATACGGCGCGACCATGACCGCATCCTTCACCTACCACGACACGGGGGAATCCGTGCCCGACACGTTCAAAGGCGTCGTCGGATTCAACGACCTCGACGGACGCGACGACCAGCCCGACCTGCTGGCGGAAGGCGTCGAACTGCTGTCCGGCTTCGACGGCGCGTACCGTCTGAAGGACGCCGAACTCGCGGAATACGGCACGAACGGCTTCTCCGGCATCAAACGGGACGCGGGCGACGAGTCCAGGATGAACGAAAGCCCCCAGATCCTCCACCGGCTCACCGCCACCTGGAGCGGAAGCTCCTTCGTATTCCGCTACAGCGCCATACCGCCGAAGGCGGACCCATATATCGACCCGTGGGGCACCTTCGGCCCGTCGGTCGACGCGGGCGATCTGCGTTGGACGCTCAACGCGAAGGCCGTGGACAAAGAGACCGGGACCGTGCTGAGGACATGGTCCGGGACGGTTCTGCGCATCGGCGACAAGTGGAGCATCCGGCCACCGGAGATCGGAGGATACCGGTACGCGGGGCTTGCGGCAGGCAGCGACGCTCTTTCCGGCACCGAGACCTCGACGGGGTTGAGGAACCGTCTTGTCGTCCTCGAATACGTGTCGAACCCGACCACCATGCCCGACACGGGAGGCCACGCCAGCCACCTGCCATTGGCCATCGGAGGTCTCGCCATGGTAGCGGCGATGGCCTTGTCCGTGCTCGCCCACCGGCGGCGCCATAATCACTTCAATCCCCCTGTCTGATATCGAACGCACGTCATGTGGATTGTGCGGAACCGTACGGTCGCATGGCCGGCCGATTCCGGGACATGTCCTAACTAGGGAGGAATCCATATGGCTGCAACCCTTTGCATCCTGGTCCTGATGGTCGTCGCCGCCTCATGCCTGTATGAGGCGTTCGTGTACATGGCCGTCAAACAGAAAAGCACCTTCGTTGGCCGCAAGACCAAGGAAAAGGTTCTCGGCATGAGCCGTAAGACCCGTCAAGGCAAGGCCGTCCTGTTCATCGTGCTCGCCGTCGTCTGCTTCGTGCTGATGGTCGTGGCGGGCATGCTGATGGCCCATGCCGGATACAACGTGTGACGTCGGACCGGCTCACATCCATGATGGGTGGGATGGTTCCGTATCCACGGGATTCCTCCCGCCCATCTTCCGTCTTTTCAAAAGAGGTGGGAATGTCCGTCGACGATGAAGACGAATACGACGGTTCGGAAGCAGATGGCATGGAACCGGACGGCGATGGGGCCGATCCGTTCGTGCCGATGTTGGAGGACGATGGGCACAGGCTCGGCCGTCCCGCGCGGCGTGGCGTCGGCGTGGTGGGTTTCGTTCCCGCGCCGACCAGACTGTCCATTCCCGAACTCGACTGGCTCATGCGCGTGCGTGACGGCGCCGGCCGGTCGGTGCGTGTGCCGGAACACCGGTATTCGCGTTCCGACCGCGGCGCGGTCGAATCGGCTCGCGGACGCCTGTATTCGATGGTGTCGAAGCAGGTCAGCCAGACGAAGAGCCTGTACAAGGCGCGGCAGCGTGACGAGGAAGGCATGCTCCCGTTGGGTTCCGCGAGCCCGTTGGACATGATCACCCGCGATTTCAACGAACGTCCCCTGATCCCATGGCATCAGACCAGCACGGGACGGGCGGGAGTGCTCACCACTTTCGTGGCCGGTTCCGGCGCGCAGCTGATCCCGGGTCCGCCGATCGGCATCGACGCGCTTTCCCGCGAACTGTTCCAATTCGACTGCTGGGGTACGTACGACGCGCACATGACCACCAGTCCCGACCTGTTCTTCAGCGGCCTGCGCGGCCAGGGCAAAAGCTATTGCGCGAAGACGATCGCCGTGCGCGAGATCGGTTTCGGACGCAACATCATCGTCCAATCCGACCGGCAGGGCGAATGGAAGGCCATTGCGCGGGCCATTCCCGGCGGGCAGGTCGTTTCCCCCGGCAAAGGCAACTATCTGAACCCGTTCGCCATGCCCGACATGTCCCACGTCACGTCGGACGAGGATCGTAGGGCGTTGCGCCAGGAGGTCCTGGCCGGCAGGAAAAGCGCCATGATGGCGTTGGCGGAGGCGGTGAGGGAACCGGACCGTCCGTTCCCGTTGGACAAGGACATGCTGTCCCTGATCGACCAGCTGATAGCCAGTTACGATACGGGGCCGATGACGTTGGAGTCGGCCGTGGCCCGCCTGTCCGACTGGGATTGGGTCGATGGCGTGTACAAGAACATCCACGGTTTCGAACATTACCGCGATCTCGCACGCGAGAAGGCCAGCGAGGCGGCACGCGTGTTCTCCCCCATGGTCGAGGGCGGAACCATGAGCGGCATGTTCGACAAGGAGTCCACGATCACGTTGGATCCGACCGCGCCGATCATCGTGTTCGACACGTCCGGCCCCGTGTTCCAGGATCCCACGTTGAAACGCGTGTACACCGCGGCGGTCAGCTCGTGGATCGACCGGCTGTTGCAGGCGCGTGACGGCCTGCGCCGCATCATCGTATGCGAGGAGGCGTGGGACCTGTTGTCCAATCCCCAGCTGGTCGACTCGTTGCAGACCCGGCAGCGTTCCGCGGGCCATTGGGGTTGCGCGACATGGCTGATCGTGCATGGTGTCGCGGACATGACCCAGGTGTTCACGGCCGGCAGTGGCCTGCGCGGCAAGGTCGAACAGTTGATGAATCTGATGGAGACGAAGATCATCTACCGCCAGGGTGGTGAGAACATCCCCCTGCTGAACCGGCTCATCCCCGACTTGAGCGAGGACGAATTGGAACAGATACCACGTTTGGCGCAGGGTTATGGCATCTGGCGTATCGGACGTGAGCATCCCCGCATGATACTGCCGGTCGCGGGACCCATGTGGGCGGACGTGTTCGACACGTCGAGCCTGCGAAAAGCGTCGTGAGACAAGCCCTTCCAGGGAAAAACAATCGCGAAGGAGGAATGGTATGGCCCGATATTGGAATGATGGCTCGTATGACCGTGAGGAACTGAACGCGGACAACCGTCGCAAGGTCATGGACGTGTGGAAAAGGTTTGAATCGTCCAAGACGGGCGTATGGCTGAGCCGGCACACGCATCTGTTGGAACGCCTGTCCGACGAGGAAAGCCATCTCGTGGCGCGTGTGGGGGCGATGGTGTGCGTGTTCGCGCTGATCCTCTCCATGATCGTGTTCCTGCTCGTCAAGGGCGGCATCGCGTGGACGCTGCTCACCCTGCCGGTGTTCGCCATCGCGTTCATGCTGGTCATGGTTTTGTGGATCTTCTGGGACGCGTACCGTGATTCCGGCGAAAGGGCCGCGGACTGGCTGTCCACACGTCCCGGCGTCGCCACCTGGCGTCAGATCGCCGCCGACTATGGACCACGCGCCGTCAACCGTGACGTGCTTCCCTCCGTCCTGCCGCGAATGCTTGAGGATTTCCGTTACCGCAAGCCGGGCGCCATTCGTCCGCGCCCATGGCATGCGGCATGGTATGTGGGCGATTCGTGGAACATGGAGGTGTGGCTGGGTTCCGAACGGCACATCTACGTGTTGGGTCCTACCCGTTCCGGCAAGACCGTCAGCGTCGTCATCCCCAGCGTGGTCGAGGCTCCCAGCTTCGTGCTCGCGACCTCCACGCGAGGCGACATCATCAAAACGACCCGCTACCTGCGCGAATGCGGTGTGAAGGATCGTAAGAACGGGGCCGAATACGGTGGCCGTGGCGCGGGCACCACGCACATCTTCGACCCGGAAGGCATCGCGGAGAACGATCCGGACACGCGCCACAACATGAACTGGACGCCATTGCAGGGTTGCGACGATCCGGCCGTGGCGATGCGCCGCGCGCAGACCATGGTCGCGATCGGCGGCATGGGCTCCGGATCGAACAACCAGGAGTGGGGCGTGAGCGCCACCATGTACGTGCAGGCCATGCTGTACGCGGCGGCCATCGCGGACCGCACCATCAACGACTGCTACAAGTGGAGCCTGAGCCCGGAGAACGCGCAGGAGGCCGCCGACCTGATACGCAAGTACACGAACGAACGCGAGATGGACCGTTGGGCCGCGACCCTGAACGCCCTGCCCCACGTGGACCCGAGGCAGAAGGGCAGCGAATGGTTCGGCGTGAAGAACGCGTTCAGCATCCTCGCCGATCCGAACGTGCGAGCCCGCATGAACCTCAGCCCGTCCGACCCGCGACTGATCGACCCGAAACGCATGGTGCTGCGCGGCGACACCGTGTACGTGCTGTCCAAGCCACGCCGTGACGGCGGAGTGGCCGGCAACGCGGGCATCTTCGTGAGCCTGCTGCTCGACACGTTCCAGGAGGCGTGCCAGGACCTCGCGTTCGACAAGGCGTCCGGCTCGCGCGGCAAGATCGAGCCTCCCGCACGGTTCGTGTTGGACGAGCTGTCGAACATCGAGAAATGGCCCGGCCTGCGCAACGCCATCACCCAGGGCGGCGGCAACGGCTACCAGCTGATCATCGTGGAACAGTCCCGCCAGCAGATGGCCGACGAGAAGGACGGGTACGGCAAGGCCGTGGAGCAGACCGTGTGGGAGAACTGCCATCGGATCATGCTCAAGGGCGTGTCCGACGACGAGACGTTGAAATGGTGGATCAGCCAGATCGGCACGCACCACCGCACACGCCGCGAATCAAGCTGGAATCCGGGCCAGGGGCCGTTGGGCGGTCTGACCACACGCCACGAACGTGAGGAATCCGTCACCCAGCAGGAACTGAGCCTCCTGCCCGTCGGATACGCGCTCGTGGAACCATTGGGCCAGGCGCCCGCCCTGGTGCACATGATCATGTTCCACGACCGCGACTGGTGGCGCGAGGGGTTGGAGGACCTACGTCCCGCCGCGGGCCAGGCATGGCATGAGACGGAAGGAGCGACCGCATGAGCGACGACGCTGTGGACAAGTTCTTCGACGAGATGGTCTCCCCCGCGTCCACGCCGACGGAATCCACCCCGCCGGACGAGGCCGACAAGCCCGGGGAACCGGATACGGTCATGGACGACTCCACGGGACGGGACGAGCCGGAGCATGGACCGTCCACCCCGGGTGGCGTGACGGACGGTTTGGAACGGCCGTCGTTCTGGACCGACGACATGGAACGCGACTTCCAGGAGGAAGTCAGGACCATGTTCGACGACATGGTGAACAGGCAGCGTGGAGAACTGTCCGTCAGGGAGCAATGCGAGCACGCGTACGAACAGTTGACCGCCGCCGTGAACGGCAAATACAAGGAGCTGACCGGCAAGGACCTGCCGTCCTCCATGGCGCGCAACCTGGACCAGCTGCTCACGCAGATCACCATGGCCCCGCTCAACGAGCCGGAGCATGGTCCCGGCCTGTGGGCCAAACTCCCGCAGAACTCCCTCGCCACCATGGTCGAGGCCCGCCCGTTGGACCTGACCGGCTCCCCCACGCGCATGGACATCGATCTGATGATGCTGCACACCATACGCATGGGCCGGTTCCTCACCACGCATTACACGGATTGGGCGCGCACCCTGCCATCCTGTTGGATCCGCCACGACGACGTGGTCCAGGAGGTCTACTCACTCAAATGCTACATGGACATGATCGTCGCGAGCCCGAACGGCGGCCTGTACGCGCCGACATTGCAATCGTTGATCCACTCGTCGTTGGAACGCGTCAAGGGATACCTGTCCTCGGCCGACACGTCCAGCGCGGACCACAAGCACCACCTGTCCACGGCGGACGACCGCAAACGCGAACAGGCGCGATGCGACGAGTACAGGCATTGGTTCGAACGCGACGGCGGTTGGGCCGGAGAGCCCGGCTTCGAACCGTCCTGGCGGTTCACGAACGCGTCCGAGGGATTGGACGCGGTATGCGATCTGATGACACCCACCCGCGTCGATGACGAGGATGATCGGGACGACAAGGCATTGTCCGACCAGGTCGACAAGTGGCGCGCCGGATTGGAAGGCCTGCGCGGCAACTATGCCATGGACCACAAGCCGGAGCATCTGGCCGCCGCGAGGAATGACGAGGAACGGATCCGTCGCGCCCTCCTGGACTACACGACCCGTGAACGGTCGAGCCGTGACCGGCTCGACCGTGCTGTCACGGCTGCCGTCAGACTCACGCGCGACCAGGAACGCTCCATGCTCATGACGGACGAAGACCGCCGCGCCCTCGCCGATCTGATCGACCAGGGACGGAGCATCCTCCGCGAATACGGAAGCAGCCAGTTCGACGACGCCTACCAGCCATGCTCCATCGACATGCAGGACGATCTGACCGAACGGTTGAACCGGCTTGTGGACGGTGATCCAGCCAACGTGTTCGACCATTGCGACCGTATGCTCGACCAGCTCGACGACGTGTTCGAACGTGGAAAGGACGGACGATGAGCAGCGAACAGCCCAGCCTGTTCGACCAGTTGACGCCGTCGGACTCGCTGCGTGACGACCTCGCGTGGATCGACTCCCTGCAGGAAGACACGCAGGAGGACGACAAGCCCGCCAGGCAGGAACGCAAGCCACGCAAACGCCGCGGCCGGAAGAACATTCCAACCGAGCATGAGCCTGAACAGCCCATGCTCATCGTGCCCGACATGACCCAAACGGATGAGCCCATCCCACTGGCCGGATTGGAGGCTCCGACCACCGTGATCGAACCGCCCGACCCGGAAACGCCGGATGGGAGTCCAGCCGAAACCACCGTGATCGGACCGGAACCCGAATCCGAAACGACCATCCTTCCGGAAGAGGTGTTGGAGGACGTGGCCGACCCCGACGCGCCCTCCGGCGACTCGAAGGCCATGACCTGGGTCAAACGCGGTCTGATCATCGCGGGCGCCGCCATCGTGCTGCTCATCATCCTCGCCCTGGCGGGCTCCCACTCGACGGCCGTCAAGGAGAAAACCGCCTATGAGCGCGTGCAAGCGTCCATGAGCCAACTGGCCGCATGCAACGGCAAAGCGAAAAACACGGTCGGCGACGCCGACAAGGCCGGCGTGGACGATAAGGACGTGGACACGCTACGTGACCTCGTCGCATCGAACGGCAAACTCATCCGGTCCAAACGCGCCGGCCTGTCCATCAGCGAGTCCGAACGGCTCTCCACCAAGCCGACAAGGCCACGAAACGAACCCGCACACTGGCCGGCAAGGTCGACCGGCTCGTCAAAGCCAAGCCGTTGACGGACGCGAGGAGGAAATGCCGGGACGCGTTGGACAAGGCCGTGAAAGCGTCGACGGACGCGAAACCATCGGATGATGCGACCCGCGCCGCGAAGGCCACGTTGGACAAGCTGATCGGCCAGGCCCGCAAGCTCGATGCGAAAACCACCGTCGACACGTGGAACGACATGGCATCCAGGCTCGACAAGGCGCGCGGGAACCTCTCCCAGGCGTTGGACGCGAAAGCCAAAGCCGACGAGGAAGCCAAACGGCAGGCCGAAGCGCAGGCGCAAGCCCAACAGCAAGCCTCGCAACAGCAACAGCAGACGATGCCCGCGCCGACGCCGCAATACCGCCGCTCCTCCGGCTCTTCCGGCTCAGGCTCCACCAGCGTGCCGCAAGGCAACGGCGGAGGAACCACGAACAACAACAATGGCGGAACATCCAACGGCAACTCCGGCGGATGGTACGTGCCACCGGAAACCAACGACAACAGTCTGCCGAGCAACGACTCAAGCCTCTGACAAACGGGAAAGGAGCACACAATGGGAAAGAACAAACATCGTCAGGCGTCCACGCCCGAATCGAAGAAGCAGGCGGTCGTCTGGTGCGCGATCGCCATCATCGCCATCACCGTCATGGTCCTGGTCGCCAACCCATGGAAACAGCAGACGTCCACGACGTCCATGCCGCAATCCAGCCAATCCACACAGACACGATCCCACAAACAGAACAAGAAAAAGAAGACGACGAAACCGTCCGGCACCCTGCAACAGCAGGCGCAATCCATGTTCACCGGCGACGCGGAACAGATCGCCGACGACGTGCGCGACCTGTTGAACGCGCCGGAGAACTCGAACGTCGACACGCTCGGCAACCTGCTGTACCGGCATAACCGTCAGGATCTAGCCGAAGCGACGGACCTGTATGACGCGATCGGCCAGCAGAAGGACATCGACACGATCCGCAGCCTCGCACGCGAATGGTATCCGCAAGCCATGCAGGCCGGTATCGAGGCGAGACGTGACGACCTCTCGTCCGGATTGGACAACACCGCGCGCGAGGTCGCCACCATCGAACGGGACGATCTTTCCGGCACGCAAGGCTGCGGCGATCTCAAAGCCGCGTACGAGACCGCGAAACGACTCGTGGACTCCAAGTCGGATGATTACGACGCTTTGACCAAAGCCCAGCAGAATCTGACCACGGCGATGAGCGGCTGCGCGACCAACCTCGATCCGACGAACCGGGAGAAAGTGTTCGGCCGACCGCAGGGAACCCTCAAGGAAGATAAGGAGTAGGAGAACATGGCCACCACGAACAACCGCTCTTGGAAAGCGCTACTGCCACGGAACGGCGGCATCGGAGTGTGCCCGCAGATCGGCAGGGTGAAGATCCCGCCCGTCTGCCCACGTTCCACGCTCAACCTCACCGGAGGCAGACGCATCAAAACCGTCCGCGCCTGCTGGTTCGAGGGCGACGAGGCGCGTTTCGTCTCCCTCATGCCGTCGACCGGTCGAATCCGCAAGGAATTGGAATCGTTGAAGGGCGGCGAGACGGTCGAATTCATCGGACGTCCCTGCGAATGGCATGATATGTCTGGACAGAACTACTACATCGTCATCGTCACCGACATAGTTATCCTGCCAAAACGGCAAAACGCTTGAATTTTTCAAATAAATATCAGTATGGCGTGTGCCTGTTGTAAAAATATCGCGGAGCACACGCCATAGCATCACGTATTGCCTGGGATGCGGTCTCCGTATGGTAATAGTCTGATATATCTACTCATATTGTTCTATTCACGGCCAAATGCTTGAAACTTAGTTGATGTGCTGTATAGAAAACAGTTATTCTCAAAAAATCTGAGAGTTATTCCCGAAATTACGCGAAATAGTAACCCCCCCTCCCCATTATTATTGTTTCTAGCAAAAGTTCAAAAGAAAGGCGATGGGATGGACTCAACGATTGATAACGCTGATGTTAATCGGAATCAAACGTTTTTCTTCAATCTTGGCGCTTGGCCTCGCAGCTACAACAATCCACTCGAAGAAGCAAAGAAGCATCTATTAAAATGCAAATGGAAATTGACCGAGGATAGGAACTCATCATGCTGTTTTGAGAAACAGTCGACGCACCTCTATGTCCATTTCCTTGGATTTGCTGTGGCAACAGGACCAGATGTATCAACGGATGAGGTCATTGCCAATTGCGGTACGAAGTGGCTTGGTAACACTTCTCTTCCTGGAAGAGAGGTCAAGAAACAGAAAATTGATGGAAACAATTGGGAAGAAGAAGTTGCCCAAGCAGCGGCGGTCTTGGCATTAGAGCAGCTAAAAGATTGGGCCACTGCTCCCTCTTTTGAGGGTCAAGTTAATAGCGCGGATCGCTTATTCCTTCAACTCCAAAGAATCCATGAACTTTTTCCTCCGAATGACAAAAAAGTCGAGGAAACATATAAGAACGAGCTTGACGAAGCAGTGGAATTGATGGAGAGAATTCGGCGAAATGCTTCGGTGGAATACCACAGCAGCAGATTTATCCTTGCATTAAAAGTGATTGAACCGGCCGCAATTCCAGCGGGCACTTTCTTTACTGGCTTAGGAGCCAATGATGGGCCACTATGGGCATGGGTGTGCGCAGGTATGGCATTTGGTGCCAAATTGATGATGCATTTGGTTCTAAAAATGTCTCATGTAGATGAGACGCCCATTTTGCAATTGCCTCGCAGAACAGTTGAATCTGACAACTAGTTTTAACTTTTCTGTCATCAATGGTGCCAATTACTCAGTGGGTTGGCTAGTCTTACGGAACATTGATTATGAAATGGGTTATGGAACATGTTTTTTCGTCAGTGAATCGAAATTTCTCAGGTTAAAAGAATCCGTTTCATAAACGGACGTTTTCGGAATACCTATGGAATCTGTTTGAGATGACGAACCAATTTACTTAGGGGGTGTGCTATAGTCTTGTATAACTGGAATTAGATAGAAGAAAGGTTGCATATTCATGCCCATCAAAACAAGCCGACTCATGAGAGCACTTTCCATTGCTTTAAGTGCTCTATCTTGCATTTACACATTCATGATTCTTCCCATGTACATTCTGGGTGTCGCTCTTGAACGTGGGAACCTGCTTCAGGTTATTTGGCCCCTGTCTTCAGGCTGGCCTTCCATATTAACAATCGGGCTTTGTTGTATATGCGTCCGAGGTACCCACGCGCATATTGAATCTCTTACGTGGCAGTTTACATATATCTTTTTTTTGTTTTTTCCTTGGGGATTATTGAGTTCCACTATGATCCAAAAGGGGAAACGGATGCAGTGAAAGCCATCTTTTACATATTGGCATTCATTTCTGGGATTGTGCTACTGATGATGGATGTAAATTCAAGATTCAATAGACACAACCTCGCCGAGGATAGGAAGTTCAATTTAAATGTTTGGAAGATACTCTCCTATCCATTTTTCTTCCTTCTTCTAGGTAGTTCAGCGAGCGTCATCCCAGGAATGAGAGACCTAATTCAAAACGCGGATGTCGGCAAAGCGATGATCGCCTTGCTCGTTATCTCATGCCCATTGGAGATTTTGAATGTTTTCTGGGACTCCATCAAAAAAGATGATAAGGCTGAAACTGAGAAAAAACTAGATGATTTGCTCTCAAAGGTTCAGAATGCCACCGCTTTGGCGTCTTCCCTAAAAGACTCGCAAAATAGAATCGAGGAAAGAGTTCAGGACATCAATGAGAAAATCTCCAGAACAGCAGACGATAAGCCCGGTATATCGTTTCTAAAATCCAGCTCGGTGTATGAATTCAAGATAACGATGCGCCGTCACCGTCGCTAAGGGATGCTTTGCTATCTCGGCGCCATATAGTCGTTCTTTGAGCTTCCGGGAATCTATATGCCAAGCGCGGGGCCTTTATACCCATCGCCTGGATTATCTATGGCAGGATCTGGCATCGGTAAGTAAAAACCATCTACTGTTCCGCTTTTATCGTTAGTTGAGCCATTCTGACTCTTCCTGGGTTCTTCTTGCAATAGTCCTACTTTGTCAAGAGTGGATAAGAACCTATCCTCAAGTTGGACTGGATCAATCAATGGATCGCTTTGCTTACGTATAAGATAATCAAACTGTCCAAGATCCTTAGAAGCCTCGTTACCTAGCATGAGAATCCCATTCCTCTAATAGATAGTAATTACGCACGAGTGTTTCTTGATCCAGATTATCCATTTCTCTTGTAGCGCCATCAAGCTCATCGTATAGAGAACCCAGATAGCGGTCACCGCGCTCAATCGCGTCGACGAGGTCGTTGATGGCTTCGGCGGTGATTTCGGGAATCGGGAATGGCCAGTCTTTTGGCCTGCGAATGAATGGTATTTGTTCCATATGGGGCTTCTTTCCGGTGTGACTACTTGACATCGCCTCAATCATATTCATGTGGCGACGTGTAATCCTCCAGCTGTTGCAGGAACCACTGTCTTTCCTCCAGCTTCCGCTGGAGGTCCGCGATGTCCCGCTTCTCCTTTTCGACCTCTTCCGACGTCCGGTCGATGATGTCACGCACCGTAAGCGTCTTGTCATGGGAAGCGGATACCGAATCGGCCCGTTCCAACGACGGAAGTGCGGCATCGTCCCCGGAGATCAACTCCCGGTCGACCGAATCATCGGAGGAAACGTGCTCGGCGGTCCAAATGAAACCGCAGAACACCCTTGTGGCGATCGACGCAATTACGAGCTTGGGGCGTGCCTTCGACCGTCCTGTTTCCCTACACCAGTCGGCGGCATCCCGGATGCTGTCGAAGACCTCGTCGGGCAGTCCGCCGCCTTTTCTTTTCACGATGCAGGCTTTATTGTTGGCTCTAACGTGATCAATCATGATGTCTCCCCTATGATCCCTAAGCGAGTGGCCCACGGCGGATCCCATTCGCACCGGTAGACGTGGATTCGATGACCAGCGGTCAGGCTATCTCTATCACGTAGAAGACCGCGCAGAATCCTAGGAATGCGGATACAGCGGGAACCCACTGGCCGAGACGCGCCAGTATGACCGCCAACGGCAGTAGTCCAAGAAGCAGAAAGCCCTGCCACACGCCTTCCGGACTCCGAACCTCCGGGAAAACCCGCACGATGAGCGCCGCTGCGGGAAGGATGGCGAGGAATCCACCCGCGCACACCCTGAGTGCCATGGTGGGAATCTTGATGTCGAGGAAGCGGAACGAGCCGAAAATGAGCCAATTGAATAATCCGTATGCACAATCAAAAAGGCAGAAGCAGAACGGGATGACCTCACTGGTGTAGGCGATGATTTCGCCTGCGGCAATGTCCGAAAGGACGTTCCAGTGTTTCGCCAATCGGCAGAAGAGCAGTGGTACGACGACGCCCATCAGACAGCCACAGCAGAGTCCTATCAAATCCTTCATCATTCATCCCTTCCGGTAGTCTTCAATGCCTTGCCGTTCGCCTTGTATAGGCCAACCTTGCTGCCTTTGATGCGGATCCCATTCGCACCGGTGGACATGGATTCGACGACGATGCGGCCTCCGAGTGCGTTGACGACCTTGACGATGGTGCGGAAGCTCGGATTACCTTCCTTTCCGAGGCTTTTGTACAGGCTCTCGCGGCCCACGCCAGCCTCCTTGGCTACCTGACCCATGCCACGCGCCTTGGCCACATCTCCGATGGCAACCTGCAAGAGTGTTGGATCACCGGTCTCCGCTGCGGCATTGAGGTATGCAATGGCATCATCCTTGCCTTCGATGCATTCGCCGGGGTTCCGGCGGCTAATCTCTACCATTGCCTCTCCCTGATGGTCGATTCGGGCATTCCCTATGCTTTTCTTACTTGCGGAGCTGTTCGGTCTGATGGATTCTCATGCCCATTATTGTATCCCAGAGAATACAATAATGCGAGTGTGGCGGTCTTCGTCGTATTCGCTGCTATATCGGAATGCGCGCGACGTCTTTGTCGGGATTGCCTGTTTTCGTTATCCGATATACAGATGGGTCGGGAAGCATCCTTCCCAACCCATGTTCCGTTTTTACGGTTACTCGTTTTCCTGCCGTGAGGCGTCTGCCGGAGCCTGTTGTGCGGCCTGCGCCTGCTGGTTGGCGAGCATCTGCTGTTGGATGAGTACGCTGTTGGTCTGCGCGGTGTACTGCTTCTCGGCCATGTGCATGCTTTCCTCATGGCGCAGCTGGTCGGCGTCCGTGAACACGCGGGTCTGGATCTCCTGGGCGAGGCTCATGAGCTTGTCCTTTTCGAGGATGCTCACGGTGATGGCGTTCGCCCCGCCGGATGGATCATGGAAGGTCAGGGTGGCGCTCATCACGTTCGCGAAGTTCGCGACGGCGACGAGCAGACATACGATGGCGACCAGTGCGTTGGAGTTGAACATGCCGAAGCCGACGAACAGGAAGATCAAACCCCAGACGAGGCTGCCGAGGTTGAATCTCGTGTTCGTGTCGACGCTGGCGATATTGCGCAACGGGATGGTCTTGGTGGACGCGCCGAGCGGGATCAGCCCGAACAGGGTGTTCGGCGCCTTGTACTGCACGCGCGTGCTGGACGCGGCGATCGAGGTTTTGAGCCAGAAGATGATCACGCTTGGACTGAAACGGTCTCCGACGATGTTCTTCTCGCCGGGCGCGTAAGTGAATTCGGCCATGGTCTGTGCGGTTTCGGCCATGTTCTTCTCCTTTTTGCTTTCTATTGTGTTTTTCTTGCCCTCTCTCTTTCTCCCGTATGGGTGTCGGAGAGAGGGAACGGTCTGGTTGGTTCCGTTGTGCGAACCTATTGGCGGATGATGGCGGCGGATCTGAGTTTCTCGAAATCCCGCCGGCTCATGTGTCGTTTCACCCGGGTCCAGAATTCTCTGAGTTCCCTGCCATCGGATGCCTTACGTCGGTTTCCGCTTGTTTCATTTGTTCTCATGGTTCAAGTCCTGGATTGTCCGGCCCGCCGGCCGTCGCGTCCTGGTCGATGGCCGGGTCCGGCAGCGGAACATTCGATTGGATGCTTGGGAATTCCAGAAGTTCCCGCTTCGGAACGGGAGTCTCCTCCGAATCGACGCCGAGCCGGTAGATTCGTTCGAATCTCTTGCCCAGATAGGTGCCGTCCGTCGTTTCCTCCAAAACGGTGCAGTGCATTAGGTCCGGGAGGAACACCTCGCTTTCGTTGGACACGTCTCCCCTGCTGCCGACCATCGGCACTCCCTGGGAGGCGCCCTCGATTACGAGGAGGATTCCCCTGCCCCCGAGCCAATGCGGGGTGGTGACCGTCGTGGACAAGCCCGGCCCCATGGTCACCTGGTCCCCCACGTTGAAATCCATCAGGGCGAGATAGTCGTTCGTTTCCGGGGTGTCATGGCCCTTGCAGCTTCCCGTGGCGAGCGTGCGCAGCAGTCTCAACCGTTGGTCGATCTGCCGTACCTGATGCTGCCGGTATGCCTCCTCGGCGGCTTTCCTGCCCCATGGGGTGGATGGCAGCATGCCTTTGGGATTGTCTTGCGGAACGAGACGCATGTATGACATCCCATCGGTCACTCCGGCTTGTTTCCTGACGTTTTCCCTGTACTCCGGATCGGTGTCCAGGGATTGTTCGACCAGGTCGAGGATCAGTTCCAGGGAGTTGGTGGAGGTTGCCTTGTCGGCGATGATGTTGACGTCTTCGAACAGCCGTTCCGTGAGACGGTTCAGATCGTATCTGTCGCGCGACATCGACGTTCGTTCGTCTTCGATTTCCGTATGCAGCCGGTTATGCCTGCGCATCTTCATGAAGGACCATGGATGTTCCGGCGTCTCCGACCGCATTTCCTCTTCCAGGTCCTTGATCGTCCGGTCTTGTTCGGCCAGACGGTCGGATAAGTCTTTGATGGTTTCTATCCGTGATCGGATTTCCTCGGCTTCGGCCATTTTGGATGGAAATACCTTTCTGTTCGTTCCATCCGGTTCACGTGCGGGCATGCCGATATCGGAAAAGGACGGAAGGGATTGGCTCCCTTTCCGGTCCTTCTTCCCTGGATGTCGCCCGGGCGGACGTCACATGCACAGTCCCGACATGCCTGTGCCACCGTCGCACGGATCGACGCATGGATCGGGCATCGGAACGTCGGTCGTCTCCACTGTCGCGGGGAAAGATTCCACGGCCGCGCGCGCGACCTGGGGTTCCTGCGACTCGTCGAAGTGGAACGAGGCTTCGGCGAGATCGGCCTGTCCGTCCTCTTCGGCCGGGGTCGGGCCCTTTCCGTGTTTGATTTCCAGGTTCATTTTTGCGATCTGGTCGGTGAGGTCGTCGTACTCCTTCTGGCCTTCCCATGGCTGGTTCAACGCGTTCCACGCGCTTTCCAGGCTGGCTTTCGCATTGCCGAGTTTGACGCCGAGGCTTTGCGCGGTGTTGGTGTTGTTGGAGATGATTCGGTCGAGCTGTCTGATGACGCTGTCGGCGCTGTTGTTGATGTCCGGCACGCTGGTGCCGGCCCAATGCTCATGCTCGCCTTTCAATCCCACGAACGGGCGGAACACGTTGAGGCCGTTGACGGCCATGTTCCGTGAAGCGACCATGACGGTCAGACCGCAGTATTCGCCCACTTCCCGCGTTTCGCCGCGGTCGAGCCCGCGCGCGATGCCGACGAGGTCGTGGATGGCCTGTTTGCGGTCCGCGATCGGACCGTCGCCGAGATCGAGGCCGCATATTCCCCGGGTGAGATGCTGGCCGCGGATCTCGACGGCTTCGCGGAATTTCGGCTCGTCGTCCAACGCCTCGTCGTGGAGTCTTTCGAGATTGTCCACGGTCGGCTGCAGTTGCATGTCGATCTTGAACCGGATTGATCTCTGCTGGTCGGCGTGGGCGCGTTTGAGCAGTTTCATCTGGGTGAGCTGGTTCTCGAGTTCCATACGTTTGGCGATGTTCGGGTCTCCTGTGGCGATGGCTTTCATGTCGGCGAGGCTGAGCACCGTGGCGTCCACGTCGGACGCTTCGCGTGATGGCGAGCCGGAGCTCATGATCTGGCTGATGAACCGCGCCTTGCGCTCGACCGTCTGGAACATGTAGCTGTCGAACGTGCCGACGGTGACGTACCGGTAGTCCTGCACGTTGTCGAACATGTTGCCCTGCCTGCGGACACGGCCCTGGCGTTGTTCGAGTTCGGCGGGCTTCCAAGGGCAGTCGAGGTCGTGGATGGCGAAGAGCCTGTCCTGCACGTTCGTACCGGTGCCCAGGGTGCCGGTCGAACCGATGAGCACGCGCACCTCGCCTTTGCGGACTTTTTCGAACAGGGCCTGTTTCTTCTGTGGATCCTTTTCCTGCGCGGCGAACATGATCTCGTCTTCCGGATTCCCAGGTCGACGAGCCGTCGTTTCAGATCGGATTGGATGTTCCACTTTCCGGACGCCGTGGTCGACGAGTCGCAGAACACGAGCTGTGTGGCCTTCTCTTCGGCATGCTCCTGCCAGATCTCGTGGATCTTCTCGGCGCAGACCTGCACCTTGCCGCCTTCCATGGGCTGGATGTCCGGATCGGACACGTCGAGCAGTTTCGGATCGAGACTGACTTTCCTGCCGTCGTTCGTGATGTTGAGCATGTTATCGTCCGACGGGTCAACGGCTCCGTCGCGCACCAGTTCGGCCCGTTCCACCAGCGCGTCGACGGCCTGTTTCTGTGCTTCGGTGGCTTCGACCGCGACGGACACCACCTCGCAGTCCGGCACGTCAAGGTCGAGCTGGTCGGCGGTCAGCAGGTCCGCGTAGTCGTGGAACGTGCTCATCAGCTCGGGAAGGTTATGGAATTTCGCGAACCGTTGCTTGATCTGGTATCCGCTGCCTTCCGGCTTGACTTCGACGCTTTCGACGATGCTGCCGTACGTGTTGGCCCAGCTGGTGAACGCCTCCACGCCCTGCGCCTTGAGCAGGTCGGGAGCGAGGTAGCGTTGCATGTTGTACAACTCGGCCATGGAGTTGGATACCGGCGTGCCGGTCGCGAACACGATGTTGCTTCCATGTCCTGCCTCGCGCAGGTACTCGCACTTGTCGAACAGGTCCTCGCATTTCTGCGCGGCCGCGACGTCCACGCCGGGCACGCTGATCGTGGTGGCGATGGCGAGGTTCTTGTATTGGTGGGCTTCGTCGACGAACAGCATGTCCACGCCGAGGTCCTCGAAGTCGATCCACTCCTTGCTTTCCCCGCTGTCGCGCAGCGCCTGGAGTTTGCCGTCGACGCGCATGCGGTCCTTCTCGGCCTGTTTGACGGTTTTGCCGAGGTTCTTCTCCATTTTGCCGATCTCGTCCTTCAGCTTCTTCGCGGAGAAGTCGTTGCCGTCCAACTTCGCGGTCTCGATGCTGTCGAGCATCTCCGCCTTACGCCGTTCGAAATACTTCTCACGGCGTTCGGGACTGACGTGCATGCGTTGGAACGTGTCCTGCCGGACGATGACCGCGTCCCAGTCGCCGGCGGCGACTTTGGCCCAGAAGCGTGCCGCGCCCTTGCCGGTGCCGTCGGCCTCCGTCATGGACAGGATGTTCGCGTCCGGGTAGAGCGTCAGATAGTCCTTCGCCCATTGTTCGGTCAGATGGTTCGGTACGACGATCATCGGCTTGGTGGCCCGGCCGAGTCGTTTCGCCTCGTGGCAGGCGGCCACGCCGGTGAAGGTCTTGCCCGCTCCCACGACGTGCGCGACGAGTGTGCTCTCCTCGGATTGCAGGATCCTCGCGACGGCCTTGCGCTGGTGAGGATACAGGTCGATGTCGGCGCTGATGCCGGGGAATGTGAGATAGGAGCCGTCGTATTCGCGCGGGTGGATGCGGTTGAACCGTTCGTTGTACACGTTCTCCAGCATGCGGGTGCGGTCCGGGCCGGTCCACACCCATTCCGCGAACGCCTGTTCGACGGTGTGGCGCTTCTGGTACAGCAGCGCGGTGGCCTGCGGGTCGCGGATCCTTCTCTTCCCGGTCGGGTCGTTCGGGTCGGGTTTGGTGAGGTTGCTAGTGGTCGCGTTGAGCGCTCCGGACACGACCTCGAACGGGTTGCGTCCCGCTCCGGTGCCCAGACCGTATTTCCGGATGGTTTCCTCGTCGAGTTTCGATCCGAGCGACGCGTTGACCTGCCAGTTGCCGGTCGTCTCGTCATGGCTGACCGTAAGGCTCCGCATGCCGCCGTCGGTGATATTGGGCTGTTGGCCGAGGTCGAATGTGTCGATCATGAAGTCGCGGATCACTCCGGTCGGGATCCACGCCGAGCCGAGTTTCGCGGTGATGTCGTCGTGGGTGAGTCGCGCGGGCAGCGATCGCGCGAGTCGTCCGCGCAGGGATTGCAGGCTCTTGAGACGGTCCGTGTCCGCAGGTTCGGCCGGATGGGAGTCCATCCATGCGTTCCGGCGGCTTCTCCACTGTTCCAGGCCTTCCATGTCGACCATCTCGTCCAATGGTTTGAACGTCTTCTGGTCCCATGAATTGTAGCGTCCGTACCGTTTCTCGATGGTCGGATGGTCCAGCCGGTCCACGTCCATCGCGTACAGGTATTCGCAGGTTTCCGGATGGGCGCGCAGGTCCTTGGCCAAGGCGAGGAAATCGCACTTGGTTTCCTTGTAGTAGCCGTGGTCCTCCACCTCCCACAGGCTTGGATCGGTGATTTTTCTCAACGCGTCGCATGCCGGGCCTCGTTTGAGGCTGCCAGTGTTGAGGATCGTGGCGATGACCTTGTCGTCGATGGCCTCGGGATCGGCCGAAACGGCCTTGTACAGCATGCGCATGGCACTGTTGGACGCTCCTTCGTCATCGCTTGACCAGCCGTTGTCGAAGACCGTGTCGAACAGGCCGTTGCCCGTGGGTTGTCGCTCGTTCCAGTTTTTCCCGAGCAGGTCGACTCCGGGCTTGCATTCGTCCAGGAACATGGCGGCGAAGGCTCTTTTCTGGCCATGTCCGTGCTCTTTGAGCACGTTGGAGAACCAGGGGGCTTCGACCACGGACTTGTTCGCGTGGATCGGGTCGGTGGCGCTCTGCCATGCCCCGGTTCGGATGAGTTCCGTCCGGCATCGTTCGACGGACACGGGCGGCGTCACGTCTTCGAGCCCGTTGTCGGCGAGCCATTCCCTCACGCGCGCATGTTCGGGCTGGTCGACCAGGTCCCGGAGCAGTCCGTCGACGTGGTCGAGTTTGCTGCCCACGTCGCCGGACAGGTATTCGTCCGCGGGCAGCGGCATCCCGGTGTCCGGATCCATAACGATGAGGTCGCCGAGTTTTTCAATGGTTTCGATGTCGTCCCGGGTGTCGAGCAGTCGTCCGATGAGGTCGAGATCCACATGTCCCACACGGTCGAGGCTGACGGCCAGCGCGTCGACGGGTTCATCCACGTGTTCGGGCATCGGAGGCACCGGTGTGACGACCCTCTTGGATAGCATGTCGCCTTTGGCTTCGAACCCGTTGGGGCCGGTCTTCTCCAGACTGTAGAGCTGGTTGAGGCTCGGATCGGAGTTGTTCGGGTCGAACACGCGCAGGTTCTCTTTGGAGTTGAGCCTGCCGTAGGATGCGACGAACCGGTCGTACTCCTCGTCGAGGTCCCTGATGCCTTGGTCCACGGCGGTGTCGGTGGAGTCCGGGTCGCGTTCGATGGCGAGCAGGCGTTCCGTCCGGTCGCGTAGGCGCAGCATGGCGGCCATGCGCGCGTCCCCGCCCTTTTTGACGCGGGAGTGCGCGGGAACGAGCTGTCCGTCCATGTCGCCGTACCAGATGTGGTCGTTGCCGTCGACCGTGTACCGCATGGCCTTTTGCACGGTCCTGTCGGGAGCGACGATCGGCTCGTTGGCGCGTTCGCCGAGTCCGTCGTGCAGGTCGATGCCGTACTCTTCGAGCTGGCTGGTGAGGATGCGTTCGACCTGTCCGCCCAATCGGCCGATGTCGCCGGTTCCGGTGACGTCGATCTGCGGGCCGAATGGTCCCGAGCCGATGGTCATGGTTCCGGCGACGAGTTCGGGATGGTCGACGAACAGCCTGTTGGCGGTGACGCCGTCCCGGAATTCGGTGGTGTCCTCCCATTCGGCGGCCGTGTCGGCCAACGGCTCGTCGCGCTTGCGCAGGATCAGGATGTCGGAGACCACTTCGGTGCCGGCCTGTCTGCCGAACGTCTCCCTGGGCAGACGGCATGCGGCGACGAGTTCGGCCCTGCGGGAGAGTTCGCGGCGCATGTTCGACGTGTTCTTGTCGAGCGTGTACCGGCTGGTGAGCACGGCGACGAGGCCGCCGGGGCGGACCGTGTCGAGACTGTGCCGGATGAACCAGTCGTGGATGACGGTACCGTCGATCCTGATCGCGTCGCTGTATGGCACGTTGCCTATCGCGAGGTCGAACGCGTCCGTGGGCAGACCGGTCCGTTCCATCCTGTTGTTGATGATGTCGTCGTCCGGGCACAGGTAGCGTGCGATGCCGGCGCTGATCGGGTCGGCTTCGATGCCGGTGAACGCGTAGGAGGATCCGGCCGGGGTGGATCGGATGAAGTTGCCGGTTCCGCAGCCGGGTTCCAGCACCATGTCCGGGTGCTTCGGATCCTGGCCGAAACCGGCCTTGCCGAGCGCCTGCCACATCGCGTCCGCGACGGGCCTTGGCGTGTAGAAGGCGGTGAGCGTGCTGCTGCGCGCGTCCGCGTATTCGGCGTCGGTGAGCAGTTCGCGCAGACGCGTGTTGATTCCGCTCCATGCCGGATCGGCTCCATCCTCCTCGAACGCCTTCTGGGCGCCGCCCCATCCCGCGTACGCGGCGAGGGTGCGGATGTCGTCCTCGACCGGTTCGCGGCCGCTGTCGTCGAGGTCGCGCAGCACCTCGATGGCGTGCACGTTCGCACGAGCCCGTTCCGAGACTGGATCCCGTGGCCTGCAGGTCCGGGTCGAGCAGACCGTGGTCGATGTGGGTCAGAGGGCTTCGATCACGTTCCTGATGGCGATCTCCTCGGCCTGATGCTCCGCCATCTTGAGTCCCTTGAACCACGGATCCCAGTTGCCCGGCTGCTTGAGGTGTTGGTGCGTCTTGTCCCAATGGTTGACGTACTCGGTGATCGTCCGGCCGTAGTCCTTCTGGACCTGGTCCATGTAGCGTCCAACGCCGGCATCCCCTGCCTCTTGAGTTCCTTGAGCTGTTCCGGCAGATGCTCCGCCATGAACAGGTACCTCATCTTCTTGATTCCCTGGTACGGGCAGTATTTGACCGTCATTTCGGGTCGTCTCCTTCCTCGCATCGTTTTCTTCCGTTTCGTGGGAAGAACCCGAATTAGACAACATATCTAATTTCGTTTGGCTATAATTTTCCCCCCGATTCTGCCGGGAGTCAAGTCCGGACGGCATGTCGTCGAAATCGAAGGCGAGCTGTTCGGCCTCGATGGTGGCCGCGACCACGGGCCGTGAGGTTTCCGGACCGTCCAAGACGTCCTCCACCTCGTCGCCATCGGACATTGCCACGCCGGCGTCGGCCTCATCGCGCGCAATCCGATCGAGATCATCGTCGGTGAACTGCTCGCGGACCTCCTGCCGAGTGCCGCCCTCCTGCATGACGATCTGGGCGGCGAGCTCCCGTTCGGGGAAACCGAAGTCGATATCCGGCTCATCGTCCACGTCTTCGGACCGCGTCGCATCCGCCACCGTCCTGTCCGGCGCGTATCCGTGCTCGCGTTCCGCGGCCAGTCGGGCCTCCCCGCTTTCCATGCCGTTCCGCAGGTTGAGATCGTACGAGTCGGCTATGTCCGCGATCGCTTCGGGTCCGGCTCCACGTCGGATGAGCTGGGCGACCTCGAACCGGCCTACCTTGATGCCGAACAGCTCGATCTTTTTGGCTATGAGCTCCGGCGTGGAAACCGTTCCGGCCTCCATACCGGAAGACGGCGCGCCCTCCGCGCGTGCCGGCTCCGACGCGTCCGTTCGCGCCGCCGCATCCATATCTCCGAAAGGCCCGTCCTCCGGCCGGACGGCCGGATCGGAAGCGGCGCGCTCATTCGACGCGTGAGGAAGATGTTCCTCATCCACGGCATCCTCGGCGGATTTCGTCACGGACGGCGTCGCTCCGTATCCGTGCTCGCGTTCCGCGGCCATGCGCGCCTCTCTTCGTCCCATGCCGTTCCTCCGGTTGAGGTCGTACGAGTCGGCTATGGCCGCAATGGCCGCGTCATCGGCCCCGCGGCTACGCAGATGGTTGATGACGTTGTCTCCCACCGTGATTCTGAACATTCTGATTTTTTCCGCGGTTTCCTCCGCCCCCGGGACTACACCGTCGCCTTTCCGTTCGGAATCGGCCACGTTGATGTCTTCCTCCCCGATGTTCGGGGCTCCGTCCACGTCGGCTTCGTGGATGGCCGAAGGCTCCGGGCCTTCGTCGTGGACGGCCGGAGCGTCCGTGGCGAACCTGCGTCCGTCCTTGACCATGTCGTAGACGAGCCCGGCGAATCCGTCGTTTTCGAGCAGACGGTCGTTCCCGGGATGACGTGAGATGGCGTCCTTGATGCCCTTGCGGAAATCCGTGCCGTCGATGGCGTTCATCCTGTCCGCTTCACGGATGACGGTCATCGCACGCCAGTCGGAGGCGACATGGTCCGCGATGGAGTCGGCCAGGGCGAAGGCTGCAGGACCGTCGCCGATCATGTCCGAAACTTCACGGCGCATGCGCGCGCTCTTGTCTCCCAACAGGTCCGGATCAAGGTTGGTGTGGCGCGTCCACGCGTCAAGGATGTCCGAATATTCGCAGTCGAGCCGCTTGGACAGTTCCTCGAACACGCGTTCGCGCACGATGGAGTCCACCGCTCCGGTGACCGCGTAGAAATCGTGGCCGTCTCCCATGGGGAACGATTCGACGGCCTCGCGGAACGTGGTCCGCGGGTCGATGCGGCCTCCTTCCGGATCGTCCGGGAATTCGTGGGAGTACCAGTCCCGGATGCCGGATTCGAGACCATCCACGCCGTTCCAGTCGAATGGTTCCGCCGGCGTATCCGTGGATGATGCGGCGGCCGTCTCCGGCTCCTCGGCCATGTCCGCGGCATGTTCCGTCCGGTCGGCCATGGCCATGACCTCTTCGGCCGCCACCTGGTGGTTTCCGTCTTTCGTGACCATGGTGACGGGCAGTACGTCCAGCAGTCTGTCGATGTTCTCACGGCGTCGTTCCCGGTCTTGTCCGGCTGCCCGTTCCGGCCGTCCTCCACTGGTTCCTCCGGCGTCGAGGATGTCCGAGACCTGTCGGGCGGCGTCGTCGGACAGCAGTTCCACCGTTCCTTCCGGCATGCCATGTCCGCCGGCCAGTGACGTGAAGACGATCTGCGGACCGTGGCCCGTCTCATGTCCGGGCTTCGTGCCGGCCGTTCCGGAAGTATCGGCGGCGGTCGTATCGGGCGTGTCCGTCGCCGTGTTGAAGGAGTCCCATGAGTCCGGACTGTCGAAGATGCCTTCGCGGAGACTCCTGAGTTCCGTTTCCGTGGCCTCCGGCCCCTCGTGGACCATGCCTTCATCGTCGAACCAGTCGAGCCGGTAGGCCATGGGCGTTCCGTTCGCGTCGCGTGCGGCCACCTCGTATCCGGCGAACTGGCTCGCGCCGTTCTCACTGGTTCCCGCGTCCGTGTCGTGCGCGTCGATGTAGCCGATGACCGCATTCTCGAACGCCGCGTATTGGCCTGACAATGCGGCGTCAAGGGCTGTTCCCGTATTGTCGGACGGGTCTTTCATCTCCCGTTCGGCCTGGTCGATCCACTCCGTGGTGAACCATTCGGGACGGTCTTCCGGCCTGATTGTCCCGTCGATCTCGCGGAGTTTCGTGATCTGCGCGTCCACGCTGCCGGCCCATAGGTATTTCTCCGCATGTGATAGGCCGAGGAAATAGTCGACGTCGTCCTTGAGGCGTCCGAGCAGCCGCAGGTTGAACCCGTAGGTTCCGTCCGCTCCGGGAGATGCCGCCAGGGTCCGTTCCGCGTTGGATGCCGCGGCTTTCGGAAATCCCCGTCCGGCGAGGATGGTCCGTGCCTGGGTGTTGCCTTCCGACTGGGCGATGAGGCCAAGCATGTCCTTGCCGAGTTCCCCGGCGTATTCCGTCGCCGCCGTGTCGATGAGCGTGCGCCAGTTCTCATCATCGTCGTCGGGCATGCTGAGGATCATTCCCACGGGAGCGTGCTCCAGCATGGTTCTCGCGGCCTGTCGGACGACTTCCTGCCGGGACTGGTCGAGGCTGTATCTGCGGTTCATCGGATTGGTGTATGTCGTGAGAAGCCCGGGTGAGGTGATGACCCGTCTGATGGCTTCGGCTTCGCTGTCCATGTCGAATTCGCCTGTGCCGATCAGGGCGGAGACCACGTCCGGGTGGTTCTCCGTTTTGATCATGTCGTCCAGGTCCTTGCGGTCGAGTCTGCCGGATTCGACGGCGTTCTTCCTGGATGGCCACCAGCCGCGGCCGCTGAGACGGTGGAGCAGGTCGTCCGAGGCTTTCGTCAGCATGCTTGCCGCCAGTCGGCTGTCCGTCTGGTTCCAGCAGCACAGGTCGATGGCGTTCTGGCTGAGTTTGCCTGATTCGACGAGCATTTGCAGCAGTCTCGTGTTGCTTTCGGTGCGGGCCATGTCCTCGAGCAGACGTGCCGGCGTGCCGGCATAGCGGATGATCGCCTGTCGGAGTTCCGGCAGTCCGCTGGCCGCGAGGGTTTCCAGATCGTCCTCGTCGAGGCTGGAAAGGTCCGCATCGTGGGTCATTTCCACGAGTTCGTCCAACGCGTTGTAGTCGCGGTTCCGCCATTGCGGGTCGAGCAGATGCCGTGCGATCTGCTGTGGGGTGGAATGTTCGCGTGCCCAACGCAGTTCGGCCCAATCGTCGGAACGGTAGAGTTCTTCGACCTGCCGGCTGGTGTTTTCGTCGATCATTGTGGCTGTTCCTTCCATTCGGCTCACCGCATGCCTTCCAATGTGGGGCACGGCTTGTCGTCCGCCGTGTCGGCCGATACCGGATTCGGGTACGGGAGCATGTCGGAGAGTTGTTTCGGTTTTTTGTTGCTTCCCATGTACGGTTCGTCCGGCAGGCGGTCGCCGTCGAACGCGCGCGCCCAGGGGTTCAGCGATGCGGGTGGACACCACTCGTCCGTCGCCGGAGGCTCGGGTTCCTCCCTCCTTCGTGTTGGAATGGTTCTCGCCGTGTCGGGTGTGTTCAGTTCCTCGTCCGTTCCGGTCTTGTCGTCACGCATGATGTCCGTCTCCTTTCACATTCCGATCCCGGGTCCTGTGGCGGGCATGGCGCCTTGGTCGATGCCTGGATCCGGGTCCGGCAGGGCGTTCGCGTCTGGGAAGGCCGAAGCCCAGGGATCCCCGACCTGTGCCGGTTGGGTCTGGCTGACGGCATCCGGCATGGTGGTGGAGGGAGCATCCGGCATGGATGCCCATGGGTCGTCGGCCGCTGTGGTGGAATACCGGTCCTCGATGGCCTGCAATAGGCTTCTGATGGCCGAGAAGCGGTTCGGTTCATGGCCGATATATTCGGCGATGGGGCCTTCGGCCGGTTCCGTATGGTTCCATTTCTCTCCGGCGAGACGCCAGAGCCATTCGCCGTCCGATGCCACGATGCTGCCGAGGACCTGCCCGTCGGGCAGTTCCGCGTCGGCGCGTCTCGGACCGTTCGCCCAGGCCGGGCCGGACCGCAGTTCCACGTCCTCGATGGTGAAGTCCTTGCCGTCGATGCTGAGTCTTTTCACGTCTTCCATTGGTTGTTCCTTCGTTGGTTTTGTTTGGAGTTCCGGCATGTAGTCGATGGGATTGAGTTGGAATGAGGAGCACAGTTGCGCGAATGCCTCGAGGGTGACGGCCGAGCCTTTTTTGATGCGGGTGAACATCGCCGGGCTCACGCCTGCCTTTTCGGCCAATGCGGCCCAAGGCATGCCGGTTTTGTTCCGATACCGGTTGATGTCATTGCGGAACCGTTCCATATCGATGGATGACATGGTTGGTTCTCACATTCCGATTCCGGGATCCATGGGACCGTTGCCGGCTGCCGGGTCGATGCCGGGATCCGGATCGGGAATGGTCGGCCCGCTGGCTTGGAACAAGGCGTCCAAGTCGACGCCGGTCCACGGGTCCGGCGCTTTCACGCGTGCGGCGGAGGATCGTTCGTCCATTACGCAGACGCGGTCAGTGAGGTCGGCCGGCATGTCGTCCGCGTATGCGCCGACGCTTTTCAGGATCGGCGTACGGTTGTCCCATACGAGCCGGTCCGCGGTGGTCTGGTCCATGCCGACCCAGTCGCCGTCCTTGTTGACCCTCAGATACCGGTCCCTGTCGGGGTTCCATCCGCCGTACATGGTTTTCTCCGCGATCTCGCCATCGATGAGATGCTCTCCGACGGTTTCGCGGGCGGTTTCGGACGGGTAGGCGCGGTAGTATCCGAGGTCGCTTTCACCGTCCATGTCATGGACGGTATCGACGATGTCATGTAGCAGTCCGATGTTCTCCGGCGTGCGTTCGATGAGATTATCGGCGTCCAGTTCAAGGGCGATCTGCGATGCGGCGGTGGCGCGCGCCATGACGGCGTCCGACGGGTCTTCGTCGCGGGTGGTCCAATAGGCGCCGTCGTTGCTGGACCATAAGGCATCGGCCGCGGCATCATGCCAGTATCCGGAGTCGTTCCAGTTCGCGGACCATTCCTTGGCCACGTCGTCGAAGCCGGTCATGTTCGTCATGGCGATGTACCGGTCGTGTTCGATTCCCGGTGGGAGGACCGAGTCGAACTGGTCTTCGGTGACCCAGCGGAATTGGTCGTACCCGTCGGGCTTGTAGCAGTCCTCTCCGAGCTGGTAGCATTCCTCGCCGATTCCGATCGGCTCTTCGATGGCGTTGCTTCGCGCGAAGAGCGATAACCGTTCGGTCGCCTGGTCGCGCCATGCTTCCATCCGTTCCAAGGTCGGGTTTTCCATGTTCGTCTCCTTTCCGTCACATTCCGATTCCGGGACCCATGGGACCGTTGCCGGAGTTCGGATCGATGCCGGGATCCGGCATGGGAAGCCCGGCATCCAGGCGTCGTTCCGGACGGTCCGGCAGTGGGACGGCCCGCATGCGTTCGATGGCGTCGGCGGTGAGTGATTGGTCGAATTCCTTGGACAGTCCGGGATCGGTGGCGATCTTCGCGAGTGTGGACGCGGTGGAGAAGTCGATGCCCGGATATCTCATGCCGAGTTCCCGTTGCGTGTAGAGGATGGTCCAGTCCTGGATCTCCTCATGCCGGTCGAGGATGCTCCCGACGGCGCGTGCGAGAGCGTCGTGGTCCAGGAGGGACAGTTCCGACCGTTGGCTTACGTCGACCATGATGGTTTCCTTTCCGACGGGCCCATCCCGTCTTCCTCCCGTTCACATGCCCCCGGTTTTTTCGCCGCCGATATTTTTTTCGAGGATGAAAAACCGATATCGGTTGGGATGCGTGTGGAAGGGACGCACCATTCGATATCGGGAAGGAATTGAAGTGCGTCTTGTGATCGCCGAGAAACGTTCCGTGGCTTTCGCCATCGCGCAGGCGTTGGGCGATGTGCGGCAGGGTGATGGGTATGTTTCGGCCGGAGGGGCGCTCATCTCGTGGGCGCAGGGTCATCTGGTGGAATTGTCGGATCCGGAGGAATACACGGACATGCCCTGGTCCGCGCATAAGTGGACGATGGAGTCCCTTCCCATCGATCCGAAGTCATGGCGTTGGCGTCTGAGCGGCGCGAAGGGCGCGGTGCAACGTTACCGTTCCCTCGTCGAACTGCTTCGTTCCGACAAGGTGACCGAACTGGTCAACGCGTGCGATCCGGACCGTGAGGGCGAGGCCATATTCCGACGTATCCTCATGGCCTCGAAGATTTCCAAACCTTCACTGCGCCTGTGGGTCGCGTCCTTGGACGAACAGGCGATCCGCGACGCGTGGAAAAGGATGCGTCCGGAATCCGATTACGATGGTCTGGCCGACGCGGCGGACGCCAGGGCGAAAGCCGACTGGCTGGTCGGCATGAACGCATCCCGCGCCCATACGCTCGCCTGGCATCGCAGTCTGTCGCTCGGACGCGTGCGCACACCCACGCTGAACATGGTCGTCCAACGTGATCTCGCCATCGAATCACACAAGCCGACGCCGTTCTGGCGACTCATCGTGCCGATGGACGGGTGGACGCTCGAAAGCGGAAAGATCGAGGACCGGACGTCGGCCGACCGCATCCTGGCCGACGCCAAGGGACTGCCCATCGATGTCCTGGAAGTGAAAAGGCGCCGCGAGCATGCGAAGCCGCCGACCCTGTTCGACCTGACCGGATTGCAGAAGGCCATGAGCGACCGGCACGGGCTGACCGCCGAGCAGACGCTGGACTGTCTGCAGCACTTGTACGAGATGAGGTCGCGACCTATCCCCGCACCGATTCCAAATACGTCACCCATGATGACGTGGACGGGTTGAAGGAACTGCTGCAGCCGAAATACGCGCTGGGCTTCCTGGATCAGAAGCCCGTCGACGCGATCCACGACCTGTATTCCGCCGGCGGATTCGATCCGATGCGGTGCGTCGCGGACGACAAGGTCCAAGGTCATACCGCAATCCTTCCGACGCGGCGTCTCACCTACGACGTGTTCCAGCATGACATGACGGACATGGAACGCAAGATCATGACAGTCATCCTGACTCGCATGTGGGCCGCCTGCGCCACGGACCGTGTCCACGACACGGTGAAAGTCGATGCGGCATTGGATGAACATCATGCCGATGGTTCCACGGAACGGGTTCCGCTGTCCGCATCGAACGATGCGACCGTCGAAGCGGGTTGGACCGCCATCGAGCACACGTCGAAAACGGACGGCGCGGAGAAGAAGCCCGCGAATCGGATACCGGACTCCCTCGGGAAGGGACCTCTCTCCCAGTCCGGCTCACCTTCCCTCGCCGAGGGCGTGTCCGCACCGCCGAAACCGTTCACGGAGGCCACACTGCTGTCCGCCATGGAGCATGCGAGCAGATTCGTCGCGGACAGCGATCTGAAAGCCGCCCTGGATGACGACACGAGTCATTCGGGAGGCATCGGCACGCCCGCGACCCGCGCCAGCATCCTCGAAAGCCTGGTCAAAAGCGGCTACCTGCAGCGCAAGGGCAAGCAGATACGCAGCACCACCGCCGGACGGATGCTCATCGGCGTCGCCATCGACGAGTTGAAGGACGTGAAGCTCACCGCACAATGGGAGCAAAGCCTTGCCGACATCGAACATGGCAAGAGCGACGAGACGTCCTTCCTGAACGAGATCCGCACGGCCTGCGCGGCGATGCCCGGCCGTGTCATGGAGATGACCCAGCGCGACAGCCTGCGACAGTTGGCGCAGCAGGCCGGCGAACGCGAATCGTTCGGTCCCTGCCCGCGTTGCGGCAAACCCGTGGTCAAGACCGGCAGCATCTGGCAATGCTCGTCGAACAAGAGCATGAAGGATGACACCGGCGCCTGGAAGCTCAGCGAGGGATGCGGATACAAGATCTTCGCGGAGAAGTTCGGCAAGAAGCTCACCGACAGCATGGTCCGCCGCACGCTGGAAGGCAAACGTCCGAAAGTGTCCGGCCTGAAATCCAAGGCCGGCAAGACGTTCGACGCGCGCCTGGTACCGGACAGGCAGTACGGCATCAGATTGTCGTTCGACGATCTGAACAGGAAAAAGAAGTAAGAGGATTCCGTTCACGGCGTTATCCGCAAGGCAGAGAGCCGTTATTCGGAAGAGGGACGCGCTCACCGAATGTCCTATGCTCCGTGAATCGCCGGAGTGAGGGACGTTCTCGTATCACGTTCTGATTGCGGGATGATTTACGCCCATTTACGAAGGCTTGACGAGAAATGAGCGAAAGATGAACATCGACAAGATTGGCAATGCCCTTGACGTTCCGTTCATGGCATTGTGCAGCCGCGTCGACCGTCTACAATTGGGCACATTAGAACGAGCATTACCGGGGAGAAAAACATGGGAAATCTGATGAACCAGGTGTTTTACACCGACGCATACGATTTGAGCATCGTCAGCCTGATCGTCGCGGTCTTTGCCGTCGCGATCGTCGCATGGGTCGTCTGGGAGCTTGCCCAGGTGATCCTCCGCCACATGATCGGGAACGAATACTCCGTGCGCGTGCCTTTCTCCGTGAGGGTCGGCCGGAACCGGCGTCACTCGCCCGACGGATTCAGCATGGGATACCCATACTGGCAGGCGGCCAAGAAGGACGGCACCCGCGACCTGCGGACCAACAATAAGCGCATCGTCCGCATACCCACCGTCATATTTCTCGGCAGATGGCGTCTGAGCGTCAAGAACCCCTTCGTGGCCTACGACCTCGTGAACGGGCTGCGCGACGCCGGCCACGACATGGGACGCTGCCCCGAGGAGGAATGGAAGCTCAGGTGTCTCACGGAACGGGAGCGGGCACGCAGCGAAGCGACCAGCATCGACGGCATCGTGGACAGATTCAAAGGGCATCCGACCGACTTCGAGCCCTTCTGCGCCGACCTGTTCCGCACGCTCGGATGGCAGGCCCAGACGACGCCTCCCTCCCGAGACGGAGGCTTCGATCTCAGGATGATCCGCCCGGACGGCGTGATCTACATCGCCGAATGCAAGTGCTATTCGCCCCGCCATCATGTCGGCCGACCGGTCGTCCAGAAGCTTCACGGGGCCAATGCCGTCGAACACGCCCAGGGCATGATGCTGGTGACGACCAGCTCGTTCTCGCAGGACGCCGTCGACTACGCCGCGCAGGCAGGCGTCGAGCTCGTCGACGGTTCCGCTCTCGTCGGTCTGTGCCGTCGCGCGTGGGGAGGTCGGCCCACCGCCATCATCCCGGAGCGTTCCGCCAGGATGACCCGCGCAGAGCTCATGTCGCGCATCCCCGCCGACATGCGGAGCCGTTATCTGAAATATGCGAGGACGAAGTAGCCCTATTTACATTGCGACGAGCAGCGGCTTGCGCTGGAGCATGTTCTGGATGAGCGTGCCCAGGTCCGCGACGGGAAGATAGCGGGCGACCAGCGTCCAGATGACGGCAGCCTCGACCAGTCCGAGGAATGCCGTCGCCGCGCCCCACAGGAGCTGCTGGCGCAGTCTCGGGGATGCGGCCGCCCTTCCGGTGACGCCGGCGAGCACGCCGAGCACGATGAGGGCCGGGATGAGCGTGGCGGTGTCCCATCCTCCGAACCATTCGCTTACAGAGACAAGCCATTCTACGAGAGTCTCGAGGATTCCTGCCATGTTGCTGTCCTTTCGTTGTTGTTTTCCGTTGTCTGTTCCACATGCGATTCATCCATCGGAATCCGATGGAGGGTCTCTCGCATCGTTTCGAGTTCCTTCTGGTCTGCTTCCCGTCCCATGCCGTACATTGACGCGAGCGTGAGTAGACTCTGCTCGACATCCTCGGGGAGACGGCCTTCATGCCTGTCGGACGGATGCGTTTCATAGTATTCCTCGATGGTCGTCGAGCATTGCCGCAGTTCGTCCCAAGTGGGCATGTCATGGTCCATGGCATGCGTGGTTCTTTTGTTCTGGGTGGCTTCCGTGCCCATGAGGTCCGTGGCGGTGCCGCCATATGTCATGGTGAGCGCGTCGAGGCTTTGCCTGATGGTCGGCGGCAGCAGCGAGTATGTGTCGCGGCTGCGCTCATCCGCGTCCATGACAGCCCGTTCCATGTAGTATTCCTCCAATCGTCGCATGCGGTCCCTGCGGTTCGCGTCGATGATTTCCGCTTCTCCCGTTCCATGGTCGGCCAATCGGGCGATCCTGCCGTTGATGGGATCGGTCAGTGCGTCAAGGGCCGATTGCGCGGCTTCGTCGATATGGTCGCTGTAATCCTCGCCAAACGTCTCGCGGTATGCCTGGGCGATGCCGCCGACCTCGTCGCGTATCCTGCCGAGGGTGACGTCGGGATCGTATCTGCCATGGATGAAGTCGAGGGCCGCCTCGTCCGCGATGTCGGACATACGGCTGATGAAACCGATGTCCCGGGAGCATCGGCCGAGCAGTCTGTCCCCGTCGGGCGTGGGTTTGGTGTCCATTGGAATGCCGGAGTCCAGAAGCTTTCCCTCCACATGGACGGCTGGCTCCTTCCGTATCGGTGCTTTTTCCTTGATCGGAGTCTTGGCCGTGACCGGGATGCGGGTCCCTTCCCGGGTGGGTTTGGGCGGCTTGACCACTCCGCTGGTGTGGTTGATGCGGCCGTTGAGGTTGGCCCAATGCTGTTCCTGTCTGCCGCTTTCCGCGGGAGGCCTCTCCCCTAGCGGATTGTCGGCGTCCTCCACACTCCACATGGCGCGGTAGACGACGACGTCGCGCAGGAGCCGCTTGTCGGAGTCCCCGGCCGCGGCGAGTACCTGGCCGACCCATGCCTGCTTGGTTCGGCGCGCTTCCTGTTCGAGGCTGTCGATCCTGGTTTCGATGAGCCGTTCGTTCTGCCGCACCAGGTCGAGGGCCGCGTCATGCTTGTGGGAGCGTATGGGAGGCAGGATGCCACCCACCCAATCGTCGTGCACGCTGCCGTTGACCCGGTCCAACAGGTTGGCGTTCAATCGTCCCGCTATGGTCGCCGCCCAGTCGGGTTCCACGGGCCGGTTTTTCTTTTTCAGGTCGGGATCGTCGTTGATGATCCCGCGTGCGGTTTTGCGCAATGCTTCCCATTCGGGGAACATGGACTGGTCGATATCGTCCCGGGCCTGTATATGCGCGTCAAGCATGGCTTTGACCGCCGGCGTGTACCGCTCGTCCATGCTGAACCGGCTGCGGCCGGGGTCCAGGGATGGTTCCTCATGGTATGGGATGCCGGTCTCGTCCATCATGTGCCGGACTGTTTCGATCATGTCGGATGGCGCGTCCATGTCGAGCGTGAACGTGCCGCCTGTTTCCGTGCCGGCCGCGGGCATCATGCCGCGTGCCGCGTGGATGGCGGCATGTTCGGCCTTCTCCGCCGTGAGCCTGCGTGGCTTCTTCTCAAGGCTTTGGCTGATGATGGCGGTGGCGCGCTTCGGGTCGGTCATGTAGGCGCGGGACCAGACTCCACGGAGCCATTCGAAGCTTGGACTGCGTTTGATCTTGTCCACGGTCCTCGCGTCGTGCGTCTTGCCGAGCATGGCGAGCAGGTGGGGGCCGGCGATGAGTCCGGCCGCGTAATCGTGTTCGCGGAGCAGCCGTTTCAGATCGTACCGGTCCTTGTATTCCTGTTCCATGGTTTCGGTCGCGGTCATGGTCTCCGTGTGGGTCAATAGTGAGTCGAGCATGCGGATCATGGCGATTTTCCTCGGGTCTTCTTCCGCGCCGGTGAGCATGTGGTCGATATGACGGTCCTCTTCGCTTTTGCAGCCGAACAGGAAATGGTTTTCCTCCTTGCCACGCGAGCCCGCGACGTATTGCAGGTTGCATGCCATGTTCTCGTCGGATGGGAACACCGCGGCGCACCGGTCCACGGTCATGCCCTGGCTGCGGTGGACGGTGGCAGCGTATCCGGCTTCGCATGCTTCCTTGAGCCAGTCGTTCGGGATTCTGCATTCGACGCCGTCCGCGAGGTTCACGCATCTCGCGCCCGCTTTGCCGGTGGAGATGATTTTGAACGTCATGCCGTTTTCGATGGGACGGCCGATCTGGTCGCGTACGCTTCTCGAATTGGTTCGGCAGACGATCTGGTCTCCGGTTCCGACGTCGAGTCCGTCGCGCAGACGGCAGAGCTTGGCAGGATCGCTTTCGCTTCTTCCCTGCGCGCGTCGTTCGAGGATGAAACGTTGGTTGATGTCGCGTACCTGCGCGTTCGTGCCGGCGAGCAGAAGCGTGGATTTGCCGAGCGCCTGCCATTTGATGCACATCTGGTACGCCTCTTCCTCCAGGTCGACGTCCTCGCCCCAGTGGATACGGTCGTGCTCCATGTATTCGTCGATGAGTCGGCGGCATTCGTCGACGCTCGACTCGTCCAACCGGTCGCCGCCCTCACGCAGCCGAAGCGTCGCGTCGGCCTCGCCTTCCCAACGTCGTCGGGAATCGGGACCGTCCGGATCGTCCGCCCATTTCTCGGCTTTGCCGGTGAACCGCCAGAGGCTGGTCAATCGTTCGCATTTCCCGTGCCGGTCGGCGTAGCCGAGCATGCCTCCGGCTCCGGAGACGGAGTCGAGCTGTTTGGGGTCGCCGGTGAGGATGACCTTGGCTCCATGGAATTCGGCGAGTTTGGTGATCCATTGCAGGAGTCTGGTGTCGGTCATGCCCGCCTCGTCCACGATGATCAGCTGGTTAGGCCGGATCGTAGACGAGTCCGTGATGTGACGGGTCGCTATCCTGGTGCGGATGAACAATCGTTCCAACGGGTTGGACGCGTTCCTCAACTGTTGTTGGAGTCTGCCTTCCTGTTGGATCTCGGCTTTGATCCGTTCGGGATTGTTGAGGGTCAGGAGCATAGCGATGGTCATGCTTTCGCATCCGATGCTGTCTTTGAGCTCGCCCACCGCCCTGGCGCTGGTCGCCAGGCCGATGACGCTGTCGGCACCGTATTTGGACTGCCATGCTTGCGCGACCGCTTTCATGGTGGTGGTCTTGCCTGTGCCGGCCGGTCCGATGATGCTGCTGACCAGGCGGGGGTTCTCCAACGCGTATGCGGCCGCCCGCTGCTGGTCGGGTGCGAGCGGATAGCCACCTTGTGCTTTCATCCGCTCGTTCCACTGGTCGAGCCATCGGTTGCCTTCCCTCGGCTTGTATCCGATTCCGGTGGTTTTGTCGAGACTGGCGATCATGTACTGTTCGGCTTCGAGCACGTCGGTCGTCGTGTACTGGTCGAGGTCGGCGTCCTCGAACACGCTTTGCCCCTGGCGTGTGGCGATGCTCAGATCGTCCAACGCGCCGTCTGGGAGTTTGTACCGGTCCGGTGTGAGTTTGACGCATTGGCCGAGCGCCCTGTCGGCGATCTTGTTCGCGACGATGATGCGCTGTGCGGGGTCGATGCGCACCTCACGCAGGAGACGTTCGGCTTCGGCGCGCACGTTGGTGCGTTTCCATACGGTGTGCGCGTTGACTGTTTTCCGGATGACGGCGCGTGCCTGACGGTCCAGATATTCGTCGCCGCCTCCGGCGAGCCGGGTGAGGTCGGCGAGCTGGCCGAGCAGGAGTCGTGCGATGTCGTCCTCGCCTTCTGCGTCCACATGCATGAGGCCGGTCTTGTGTGAGTTGACGTCTTTGAACATCTGGTCGATCTGGATGCCGGGAGCGACTTCGCCGAGTTTCCGGAACCAGTGGTCGCGTTTCGCTTTCAGGGATGGTTGGATCTCTGGCTTCGCCTTGCGGGTGGCGAGCCATGCTTCCTTATGCAGTTCCGCTTTAGTCTTCCAACCGGCCTGCTTGCCCGTGGAGGTCTCGTACTCCTTGATTTTCTTTTTGAGCAGGAGATCGATTTCCGCGTCCCTGCTGCTGAACGCGTTGATGAGTTCCTGTGGAACGCCTTCGACCTCGTTGACCACCGCTTTGGTGTTGGTGTCCTGTTTGAGGGTCCATGACCAGCCGAACCGTTCGGTGAGCAGGTCTTGCAGCAGGTTCTCATGCACTTCGCTGATCTCGACCATGCTGGCGTAGATCTTCCGACCGTCCAACGCGGTCCATATCTTGTCGGATGAGCGGCGCACGCGGTTGCTGATGACGATGTGCTTGTGCGGCTGCGGGTCGCCGTTGCGGTTGTCGTAGTGGTCGAACGCGAAACCGGCCACGCCGTCGGCCGCGACGCTGGCGACGCCTCCTTGTCCGGCGCGGGTCGTCGCATACTCGTTTTCGAAATAGTCGATGGTCATTTCCACGGCCTTGCGCATGCACTCGTCGATGCCGTCCCTGGTTTCCTTGTCTCCGAACGCCCAGAGGATGCTGATGCTTTTCGGCTGGCGTGTGGTCAGGTCGAAGCCGGCGACCGGCGCTTCCCCGTTGTCGCCTTCGCTCATTTTGATGTCTCCGAGGTATTGGCCGTTGGACGGGTTGCGTCGTTCGTTGATGAGTGCGCGGACGGTTTTGCTGGAGGCCGTGGTGCCGACCTTGCCGCCGACGAGTTCCGCGCCCTTGCCGATCCAAACGCCTGGTGGATTGCCGGCCGCCGTGTAGTAGGCGCTCGGATCGGATGGGTTCAACGCGTTGTCACCGTCGATCGCTTCCCGCGCGTCACGGAGCGGGTATTCGGCGTTGCTGAGTTTGGTGAGGTTCATTGCCATGGTTTGTTCACTTGTCTCCGGTGGGTATCGGCCCCGTGTATCCGAGATGCCTGAGCATGCGTTCCGCGTCACCCTGCGTGCCGTGCTGGTCGATAGCGCGCATGAGGTTTGCGATGTATCCGTTCGCCGTCGCCTGTTCGATGAGTTCCGGCTTGTAGCTCAGAATGGTTTTCAGTTGGAACATGCATGAGAACCGACTGGTTTTCCTGGCGCTTTTGATTTCCTTGTGCGCGTTCAGGGTGGATTCTCGTTTCCCGTCGGCCCTTTTCCGATAGTCCCCGCCTTGCCTGTTCAACTGGTCCAAGGCCAGTTCCGCCGACTTGTTCTTTTTGAAATCGATCGCGTCCTGTTTCCGCCGGGCATACGCCGCTCGGCACGATCTGCTGCAGAACCGTGCGGTCGGTCCTCGTTTGGGCTTGCGGATCAGTTTGCCGCAGATGGGACATATTCCATCGATCCGTCCGTATCTCTCGTCCAGTTCGTGCCGTCTGCGTTTGATCTCGGACGCCCGCATGCGCAGTCCGATGAGCTGCCGGTCTTCCTTCTTTCCCATGACCGATCCTCACTTGTATGTCCACGGACCGCGATCGTCGGCCCATCGGCCTCCCGCGATGTTGTCCTCGCGCCAGATATGCTTCAACGCGGTCTCATAGGTGACCGTCGTCTCCTTGTGGTCCAGGTCGCCCGTGTATTCGTCCTCGAGTCGTTCGCCCGGTTCGTCAATGCGCCCCATGAACGTGCGTGGCGCTCTGCCTTCCGGACTCACGTCCGGATCATCGTTCCACCGTCGCACGCCATTCCAATGGACGCTGTCGGCTATCAGATTCATCCCGTCCGAACCGATCTCGGCGGACAGCCAACGGAAATCGTCCCCGTAATCGATGGGGATCATCGGACTGATCTGGAACATCAATATCGCCTGATGGGTAATCTGATAGACCATTTCGACCACCGCCCTGTCATGCCCGGGAGCGAACCCGTTGTAGTCGGCGATCTCACGACCCAAAGATTCCAAGGCGTCCCGCCGGTCGAGCCACGCCTGCAGCAGACGATCATCCCGCTCCTTCTCAATACGCAGACGTTCTTCCGATTCTTTCACCCGCCCTTCGGCCTTTCTTTTCCGATCACCGCACTCTAAGTGCCATTCCCTATACTCACCTTTTCGTCCAGCCGCACCAGTACGCCTGCATACCTCGCTTACGGGTTTGCCGCAGACCGGACAGGTGGGCATTTCACCCATATCAAATATCGTTTCCACGCTCATTCCACATACACGGCATCAATAAGCCGGACGATATCGGGTCAAAACCCTGATATCCGTCTTATTTCACCCATAAAACGGCGGAATACCGCAGTTCCCAGGCGTCAGTCGCGAAGCCGGGTGCAAGACGCCCGTGGTTTCTTTTTGGTAGGTATAGTTTTTGGTTTTCTGCTTTGGTTGTGGGTATGGATATTTTTCTGTCTGTTGTTGGATTGCTTGTTCTTTTGGTTTGCTTTTGGTTGTGTATGGCTTCTTTTTCTGTGTGTTCTCTTTTGGCTTGCCTTTCGTTTTGCTTTGTTTCTTGTCCGTATATCCGTTCTTATCGCTTTCCCGGTATGTTCCGTATCCGTTCCGGAGCATGGCATGCAAAAAGCGCCGCGGCACTCAGGTGCAGATCGTTTCCCGAATCGATTCGCCGCCACCGGCGCGACCGGCGCGATATCGATCCGATGGCCGGCCCAGAATCATCTCCGATATCGGACGGTCGCGTGGAAGACCATCCATTCCCCCAGAGGATCGATTTGGTCCATTGGGTTCAGAACCGGCCTGGCCGTCCGCCGCCGCATTTCTTCTCTTGGACCGATATCGGGTCCAAATAATCCGAAATGGATCGAATCCGATATCGGATTCGATGGATGGAAGTTTCCGATATCGGAGCCTCAAGGTACATGTCATACCGATGGATCATCTGATCCCGTACTTGGTCTTTGACCGATATATCGGCAAATGGGCCGATCACGATATCGGTTCGGATAAGTGGTCCAAATTGGGCCTTTGGCTTCATTCCAGCGATTCATCGTTATTTGGACCATTTGATCCATGGGGTAAATGGTCCAAATGGTCTGGCTCATTTATTCTTTTGAACCGATATATCGGTAAATGGACGGAATCCGATATCGATGTCGGCATCCCGCTTCGTCGCTTTTTGGGCCGTCACGTCATTGTGGTCTTGGGCTGATGAATGGCCCTCGATTCCGATATCGGCAGGGTTTGTTTGACCTTTTGAGCCGGTGGCCCATCATGTGGACCATGCGATTCGTCGGTGTGCATAGGCCGATATCGGCTTTCGGACCACCGGATGCGACTCATTTTTATGTGTTGTATCAATTTTTGCTACAACACTTATTTTTCATACCGGAAGCGTCACTTCCCATCAAGGACGACGCGGATCCGGGCGGTGCCGTTCCGTTCCTCCAGCACGTCCAGCCGCCAGGCGTCACCGAGCGAGGCCTCGATCTCGCTCAGGAGGAGGTCGGCGGTCATGGCGTCACCGCTGACGCGCTGGATGGTGACGCGCAGTTCGGCCCTGCGGCGCGGCTCCGTTTGAGTTCGAGGCGTCGTGATTCCGCAGAGGTGATGCCGCCTGGCAGTCTTCCGATGGCGTTGTCCTTCAACCATGAATGGAATGGCACGTCATCGTTCGACTCGTAGTAGCGCAATAGCCTGGTTGTGAATTCTCGTTTCAGGGATGGGCTTATGGAGAACACTCCGACGCCGGCGTTGATGAGCGCATGGTTCGCCGTCATGAGCGCGGTTCGCTCGTTTCCGTCATTGAACCATTGTCCTCGCGTGATCTTGCAGAACATGAGCAGAGCACGGTCCTCGGGTGATTCGATCTTCATCAATGAAGAGATCCCGTCATGGGAAGATTCCATGGTCGGAAGCTCCGGGATCCAATCGGTTCCTCCGATGCGCACATCATTGGTCCTGAGTTTTCCTGCGTCACGGATCCGATTGTATTCGGACATGTATTGCCAGTTGACGGGCTGGTCGACGTTCTCGAAAAGGAACATCCAGGCGCGTTTGATGTTGTTGACGACGATGATGTCGTCCACCGCCATGTTCGCCGGAGCACGGCCCTCAAAGATCTCTTGAGTGTCGCGGAAAGAGATCCCGTCGACCTCGATGCTGGCGGTCTTCCATATGGCATCGACCAGTAGACGTTTCGCCAACTCCACGGCCATCAGACGGCTCTCATCATCCTTTGACATCACGTTCCCCCTCTCATTGACTCGCCCATCCTACCTGGATCGATCTTCTTTCCGGGGAAACGATTCGGGCCCATGGCGATCGGTTGGATGCCATGGGCCCGAATCGGGTTCTTGCTTCAGAAGCTCGGTTCCTGTGGTTCGGCGAAATGGTCCTGGACACGTTGGGCCATGGATCGTCTTTCGCCTCTTGGGTTGGTTGAGCAGGTTGGGTCGGCTGCGATTGGGGTGCCGGTGGCGTGGCAGCGGATTCATTGGCTTTGGTAATCTGGACCGTCGCATAGCGGACGGAGGTACCGATGTCGTCGGCGTTGAGTTCGAAGCTGCTGCGCTTCTCCCCCGTCTCGGTCTGCCAGTCGCGTTGCACGAATCGTCCGGTGACGACGACCCTGGTTCCCTTGCGAATGCCGGACGAAATCATGTGATCCGCCAGCGGACCGTATGCGACGCAGCGGATGAACGTCGTCTCGCCGTCCTCCCATCTGCCGTTCCTCTCGGTGACGCTGGTCTGCGCCACCCGGAAGGCGACGACGGTCTTGCCTCCGGCTGTCCGCTTGGGTTCAAGGTCTTTGACGATGTTGCCCATGATGGTCATGGGGATCTGGTTGATTGTCGCCATGGATCGTCCTTTCTGTTTGTGGATTCGGCCCTTTCTGGGGGCTTGCCCATTCCACACGTGTCTTGGTTGATATCAGGATCGGACGAGCTGGAGTTCTCCGTCTGGGAGGTTTGGCGCATTCGGGACAGAGGCTGTCACACGGATAGTCGCGATCGATCCTCCACCCCTGACGTTCGAGCTCGTCCGGCGCCCCACTGTCGGCGGCATCGTTATCCGCATCCTCATAGGTCGCCTCATCGACTAAAAGGCTTGTGTGACATTCGTCGCAGACGACGTACAGCTCATGGTAATAACTCATTGCTCCTAATCCTCAATCTTCGCTCTTGATTTAGCGGTGAAGATTACCAGCCCGGTCTCGGCGTCGAATACCTTCACCACGCTTCCGTTCAGCTCCAGAGAAAGCTGTCTGGCGTACTCGGCCGCGTCCGCGATGTCCTGGAACGTCCGGTCTGTCCCATCCAAAGAAATGCGATAGCTCATTCCATGTCCTTTCCGACTGCGTTTCTGGCGGCTTGGAGCACACTTCGCGCGATTTCCTCGAAACGGTTCGGGTCGATGAAGCATGCGGAGGGACCGAACAGTCCAGGGTTGGCCTCAGATATTTCGCCGCCGCCTCGATTTCAACGTCTGTTACGGGCGCTTTTCTTCCATCGCAGTAGGCTTCGTAGACTGCGTCGCCTACCGTGTAGTCTTCTTCGATGATCTGGCAGCAGTCGTAATCTCGTGAATTTTCGTAGGCTTGCGCCTCGTCCAGTATGATGCTCATCGTTCGATCCACTTTCCTCGCGTGGTGGCTTCACGGCAGAGCGCTTGGTAGATCATCTGTTCCTGGATTGCGTCGGCGAGGGCGCGGTGTTCTTCGGTGTCGCCGATGTGGTAGTCGGCGATGAGGTCGGTCACGCGATGATGGCGTTTCTGCGGGTTGAGCTCCCAGCTCATTTCCTTCGTGCACAGCCACCGGCAGTCGAATCCGCTTGCCGTTGGATCGTAGACGTGTTCGGCGGCGTCGAGGAAGCTGACGTCGAATTCGGCGTTGTGGGCGATGATGGTCAGCGGCTTTCCTGCCGGCCAGACCTGGTCGAGCCATTGGTGGAAGCGGAGCATCGCCGCGCCTACGGTCGGCATTCCTTGGAGCATTTGGTCGGTGACGCCGGTGAGTCCGGCGATGAATTCCGGCAGCGGCTGTCGCGGGTCGATGAGCTGTTCGAATCTCGGCCGGCTGTTCTCATTGCCGGGCTGTACGAGGAACGCGCCGATCTCGATGAGTGTGGCGCCTTCCTCGGGATTAAGTCCGGTGGTTTCCGTGTCGAGCATGATGTACGTGTCGAGCGGCTTGTCGAGTGGTTCGATGCGGCGTGGATTGTCGCGGCGGATGTAACGGTCCCAATACATGAGGTTTCCTTTCGATTGGGGTTTCGGCTGGCCTGATGCCTTGCCGACAACCCAATTATATCACAGTATTGTGATATTTTTTGGTTGTTTGCTACTTTTCCAGGGTCCAGTTGCCGGCCTGTCCGGTTTCCTTGAGACCGATCGCCTGGCGCGCCCCGTCCTGTCTTCCGTGCCGGTAGGCGGCTTGGCTGGGTCTTGTGGCTTTGGAGAGTTTCGGCTTGTCGGAGATGAATGTGACGTGGGTTTCGACCCATCGGTCGACCTGGCTGCCGCGCACGGTGATGAGCTCCCTGCCGGTGCCGTCCGATTCCATCTCACGTCGAAGGATCTCGTATCTGCGGGCAATCTCTTCCTGGAAACCACGATAGTAGCCGTTCCTCCATGCCGCGTTGGCTTTCGCACGGGGTGTGGTCCTGGCCCTTTCGCGCCACATGGCGGCGCGGCTGGTTTCCATGGCGGTCCAGATGGATTCGGTCTTGTCGACGTCAACGCGGGCGCCGTAGATCCAGACAGTGCTGACGACGTCGCGGCCGTTTCCGGCCCTGCGGCATTCGTAGGCCGCCCTGCACCGGTTTCCGTGGGCCACGATGTTCGCGAGTTGTGCCATGTACCGGTTGCATGGATTGGTTTCCAATCGTATCCTCCGTTCGATGATCTCGACATCGTCGTGGTCTTCTTCGAGCTGCCATTCCTCGATGGCATGCTTGTTCATGAGTCGTTGCGCCTGTTCGAGGGCGATGCGCTGCTCGTTGTCGGAGGCGGCCGGATCGTTGGCTATCGCCAGCAGCCGGCGGACGCGTTCCATGACACGTTCCGTGTCCATATGATTCCTTTCGGTTTCGGGTTGGGCCGGAGGATGGATGGGCATCCTCCGGCCGGCCAGGTCAGTAGTGGCGGAGAGCGAGGTCAGTCGAGTCAATGAAGTCGAGCATCGCCTGCTCGTATGACGGGAGGGGCTTCCCCTGGTTGCCGTCCGTGTCCGTCCATTGCCACCAGCGCAGGCCGTCCCCGTCCGTCCGGCGGGTGAGCGTGCCGATCTTCCTCGCGTCCGGCTTCTCGCCCATCATGATCGCGTCCTCCGCATAGTCCGGACCGCCCTGTACGTCCCAGCGGCACCAGACGGGCTCGCCGTCGGGTGCGTGGCACGGGTAGTCGAATTGCTCCGGCAGTCCGCCTCGCCGCAGCTCCTCGTCCATGGCCATCCTGATTTCATGCCGGTCCATTCGATCGTTCTGGTCCCGCCCAAGGAACCAGCCCCGAATGTATCGGTCTCGCTCCTCGTCCATGGGCCACATCCAGGTCTGTCCGGTGCGCTTGTCGCGTGCGACTCCCATCTCGCCGTATCCGCTGTCGAACGTCTCGTATGCGATACCAGAATTGGCCGGTCGGTGCTGACGCAGAGGAGCGTTCTCCCTTTCGTGTAGGAGGGCGCGGATCAGTTCGCTCGTGCTGGGCACGGGCGCCCACCGCGGCGGATCGAGTATAGGTCAAGCCAGCCGGCGATGTCGGACTTGGGGAACACCGGCTGCAGTCTAGTCGCGATGTCGCGGTCGGCCAGCGTTTCGTCGAAGGGCACGCCGATCGCGTCGGTCCAGGATCCCAGTTCGTTCTCGTCCCATTGGTGGGTTCGGCCCCACTCGTAGCGGGCAAGGTAGGAGAGGTCGACGTTCAGCCGCTTGATGAACAGTTCGTTGCCACGGATCCGGGTCTTCCTTCCGATCGAGTTCCGCGCGTAGTTGGAAGGTATCTCCACATCCATGGTGTCGCCGTTCGCGTATTCGGCGTGGGCGACGCACGGATCCGTGCCCGCGTCCAGCATGCCGAACACTTCCTGCAGGTTCGTGATTCTCACTTGTGGCGCGTTCGCGCGTGGTTGGCGGCGTCCGTTCCCGTCTTCGATCCAATACATGGTTTCTTCCCTTTCGTTGTGGGGCTTCGGCTGGCCTGTTGCCTTGCCGACAACCCCATTATATCACAGTATTGTGATATACGTGTCTTTTTCCGGTTTTTGTCTGCGGTCATGAGGTGAGGAAATGCATGGCGGCGAGTGGCGGGCATGCCCATCGCCAGAGGGCGAGGATGATCGCGGTCCACATCACCAGGAAGACGATGGTCCTGGTGATGGTGAAGACGATGGTGTTGGACGGCATGATGCCGGCGTTGATTCTCCACAGCCAGGTGATGGGTCCTCCGATGTCCCGTTGGCGCCAGTAGTCGGCCATGCGGTCGTGCGAGCACATCCATCCTATGGCGTCGAGCAGGATCCAGATGGCGAGGGCGCAGATTCCAAGCACTCCAGTGACGGGCAGGTCCGTTTTCTCACTGACGGTGACGATCCTGCGGCTGATCTTGTCAATCGTCGTGTCGGTCGATTCTGCGTATTCCGCGGGCACGCCGTCGCTCTTGGGCGCCCAGCCGTCGAGCCCGCCGTGGACGATCAGCCTGTGGGTGACGTTGCCGCCGGTCATGATGGGCCAGCAGGTCTGCAGAGTCAGTCCCCGTTCCACGCCGGCCGCGTCCTGGTCGATGACGTCGGTGCGCGACTGGTCGACGATCTCGGGATTCGAGTTGATCCGGTACCGGTACCAGTAGGAGCCCGTCTCTATGTAAACGACGTCCCCGGGCTTGAGCAACCGGATGTCGGCCATATCGGCGTACGTGTTGTGTCCGGCGTACGAGCTGTTGCCGACCTGGCCGGGCATGGCGGTGGTGTCGTAGTGGCCGCCTCCCATCTTGTCGAGCACGGTCTTGGCGGCGCCCTGCCAGATGGGCAGGCGGAATTGTTTGCCCCAGGAGGGGACGCGCAGGTAGGCGAACAGTTCGCCGTCCCCCGGCTCCACCTCGGCGGGCGGATCGGTGTGGCGCATGGTGGCGGTCTTGCCGGGTGCGGCCTTGTGGATCTTCCGGTGGCTCACCTGTTCCTGCCGGTGGCTGACGTAGGACTGGTCGAGGCCGCTGGCCTTCGCGTCGTAGGCGAGGTAGGCGCCGAGGAGGATGACGGCGAGGGCGCAGACTTCCGCGAGGATGCCGCAGATGATGTTCACGGCTTTTCTCATTGGTCCTCCCCCTTTTGTTTTCCGTCGTCGGCTGTTGCCCGGCGGACGGTCGACGCGCTGACGCCGAAGATCTGGGCGACGGTCCGGTCGCTGAATCCGGCCGACTTGGCTTCCAGGAGCAGTTGCCTGCGGTCGCTTTTCGGTAGCTGCCTCATTATTGTCGCCTGTTGCCCGAAGTTGTCCTTGCAGTATGCGGCCCAGCCCTTCATGCCTTCCGGATATCCAAGTGTGATCCAGACGTGTCCTTCGAACGCCTTCTCCGCGGCCTGGATGAAGTCGAGCATCGATTGGAGCAGTCTGCGTTTGGCTTCCAGGAAATCGTTCCATGCCGCGTCCTGGCCCTGCTGTTCGTTGGCCATTGTCGTTTCCTTCTTCAGTCGATGGCTAGGTTGATGGTGATGGTTGGCATGTCGATGTCGGGCACGCCCGCTTCGGGCCAGTCCACGCCGGCACGGCGCATGATCTGGTTGACGCAGGTGCTGTGCGCGCAGGCGAGCTCCCACTGCCAGCATTGCGTGTTGCACAGTCCGTAGCAGCGGTCCCACATGAGGTAGCCGTCCTCGTCGACCGCGGGCTTGTCGCCGTTGAGCAGGTCGCGCAGGGCGAGGACCTGGGCACGGTCCTTGGCTTCGAGGAGGGTGGATTTCCTCCAGGTCATGGAGGTGACCCAGCCGCCGCCGTCCACGATTTCGCTGTTCTTGCCGATGGTCACGGTCAACTTGTAGTTGCACATTTTTTCTTTCCTGCCCTTTGCTTTTCGTTCTTTCCACGGGTGTCCGGCCCGATATGGGTCGGACGTGTCGTCCCGGTTTCAGTCGGCGAGTTCCTCTTCGAGGTGCGTGATGGCGTTGTCGGCGTCTCCCCATCCAGCGTCGCAGAAGTACTTGTATTCGCCCTTGGCCTTCCTGGTCGTCCAGTAGCCTTCCTCGCCATCCACGCCGTCGGCGTTCAGAACCCACCAGTATTCCCGGGTGCCGTTCTTTTCGACTGCGTGGAGGCAGACGTCCCAGCGTCCGCGGAGGCCTTGGACCTTGATGTTCTTCGGTTCGTGCTGCGATTCGTATGCGCAGTGGTTCGTGTTCATGCTCGTCTCCTTGATGTCCTGTCGGTCCCTGAATTTTTTCTTTTGGATCGTTTGGTCGAGCGATAGCGTTAGCCGCCGGAACGTCCGCGAGCACGCCGAACCCCTTGGGGTTCGGTATCGCGTGGCGCGGACGCGAGGGCGGTTACGATCCTTGCCGTAGGCAAACGGCCCAAAAGAAAATAAAAAGGGTCGCGGCGCGCTGGGCGCCGCTCCATTTCCCTCCGGCTGGGCCGCGGCCTCCGTGGCGCGGTTTGGCCATTATTGGGTCCGGACGGTTCCGGCGCGTGGAGTCCAGAGGACGTAGCCGTCCTCTGGCCGC
>ENA-OQCO01000080-OQCO01000080.1-human-gut-metagenome-genome-assembly--contig:-NODE-80-length-50823-cov-2.516135_pt1 | contig 50823 bp, 47 predicted proteins | sample MGYA00242500_ERZ504582 | MGnify/ENA primary metagenome ERZ504582 (study PRJEB26092, sample SAMD00036346) | human gut metagenome | host: Homo sapiens | study: EMG produced TPA metagenomics assembly of... | reverse complement strand
ACCTAAACCTCAAAAAGTATCGACAGTCGCAGGACATCAGATCACCGGCTTATTTCATAGGACCTTTTGTTTTTATCAATACTTGACGATCACTGTGATAAACGGAGCTTTTCTTGAGAAGTACTATGTGTCCAAAAAGATCGATGTACTGCTGGATCTCCGCACAACGCTGGAGAGTACGGACATTGATGAGCTGATGAACAGCGAGGATGAGGAGAGTTCCAGGAGCATTCCTGATGAGATCCAGAGAGCCTGCTCCAGAAATAATCTTTCCTGGGTTGTGATCGACAGCAGCAACACCAGCTGGCTTTCCTGGGGTGAGAATGAAAAAATGCTTCAGAGCAAACTGTTCGGATATGTATATGACCTGGATGAGGACGGCGGAAAAAGTCACGTTCTGAAGCGTGGTGATGATTACACCATCCAGCAGTCCCATGACCGTTTTGCAGGAATGGATTATGTGGAATGCTGGGGAATGCTGGATGAGGATCATTATTTTATCATAAGGACACCGCTTGAGAGCATTCGGGAAAGTGCAGATATTTCCAATAAATTCTATTTTGCGGTAGGACTTGCCATCATTATTGTAAGCGGAATGATGATCATGGTAGTGACCAAACGGATCACAAGACCGATCAGTGAGCTTACCGAGCTGTCAAAGAAAATGTCAGATTTGGATTTTGAAGCCAGGTATGAGAGCAAGGTGGGCAACGAGATCGATATGCTGGGAGATAATTTTAACAGGATGTCCACTCAACTTGAGAATACCATCAGTGAGCTGAAATCCGCAAACAATGAACTGCAGCGGGATATTGAGGATAAGATCAAGATCGATAAGATGCGAAAAGAATTCCTGGATAACGTATCTCACGAGCTGAAAACTCCTATCGCTCTGATCCAGGGATATGCGGAAGGTCTTAAGGAAAACATTTCCGATGATCCGGAGAGCAGAGAGTTCTATTGTGATGTTATCATGGATGAGGCGTCCAAGATGAACAAGCTTGTGAAAAATCTCCTCACACTGAATCAGCTGGAATCCGGCAAGGATGCTGTTGTGATGGAGCGGTTTGATATTGTATCCCTGATCAGGGGTGTGCTCCAGACCATGGATATCATGATCGGACAGAAAAAGGCCAAAGTGATTTTTGACGAACAGAAGCCGATATATGTGTGGGCAGATGAATTTAAGACAGAGGAAGTTGTCACTAATTATGTCAGCAATGCGCTGAACCATCTGGACGGTGACAGACAGATCGAGATCAAGCTTGTTGATGAGGACAGCCGTGTGAAAGTGACAGTCTTTAACAACGGAACACCGATCCCTGAGGCTGATATCCCGAATCTCTGGAATAAATTCTACAAAGTAGACAAGGCCAGAACAAGAGAATACGGTGGAAGCGGTATCGGATTATCCATTGTAAAAGCCATCATGGAGAGCATGAACCAGGAATATGGTGTGCAGAATTTTGACAACGGAGTGGAATTCTGGTTCACACTGGACCGGAAATAACAGCAAAAAATCGTACGGGACATCTGAAACTTTAGAACGGTAGTGTGAAAAATGGGCAGCAGCAGAGAAAAGTCTTTGCAACTGCCTGTTTTTGAGTTATACTAAACAAATGTAAATCGACGTGTGAGAGGAATTCGACCGAGATACAATTAAGCAGGAGGAAGCGGCAAATGATAGCAATTATCGACTACGACGCAGGCAACATAAAAGTGTGGAAAAAGCACTTCAGTATCTGGGACAGGAGACTGTTGTTTCCAGAGATCCCCAGGTACTTCTTGGCGCAGATAAAGTGATCCTTCCAGGTGTTGGAAGTTTTGGTGATGCCATGGAGAACCTTCATAACTACGGACTTGTTCCGGTAATTCATCAGATCGTGGAGAAAGGAACTCCGTTCCTTGGAATCTGTCTTGGACTGCAGCTTCTTTTTGAGAGCAGCGATGAGACTCCGGGAGTGGAAGGTCTTGGAATCCTGAAAGGAAAGATTTTACGCATTCCGCCAAGTCCGGGGATTAAGATCCCGCATATGGGCTGGAACTCCCTGCATTTTCAGAACAATGGAAGATTATTCAAAGATATTCCGGAAAACACATACGTTTACTTCGTACATTCCTATTATTTACAGGCGGAGGATGAGGAAATCGTAAAAGCGACAACCCGGTACAGCACATGTATCCACGCATCTGTAGAGAAAGGCAATGTATTTGCTTGTCAGTTCCATCCGGAGAAGAGCAGCCGGTGGGGCTTAAAGATCCTTGAGAATTTTGCGGCACTTGAGGCAAACACCGGAAAGGAGGAGGCATAATCATGTTTACAAAAAGAATCATCCCATGCCTGGATGTAAACAAAGGCCGGGTAGTAAAGGGCGTTAATTTTGTTGATCTGAAAGATGCCGGAGATCCGGTGGAGATTGCCAAAGCCTACGATGCAGCAGGTGCGGACGAGGTTGTTTTTCTGGATATCACAGCTTCCTGTGAGGAAAGAGATACTGTGGTAGATATGGTAAGAGCCGTAGCTGCCAATGTATTTATCCCGTTTACAGTAGGCGGCGGAATCCGTACAGTAGATGATTTTCGTAAGCTGCTCCGCGAAGGTGCAGATAAGATCTCTGTAAATTCCGCAGCCATCGACCGGCCGGAGCTGATCCGCGAGGCAGCACAGAAATTCGGAAGTCAGTGTGTGGTAGTTGCGATCGATGCCAAGAGAAGAGAAGATGGCGGCTGGAACATCTACAAGCATGGCGGAAGACTGGATACAGGTATCGATGCTCTTGCGTGGGCAAAGAAGGTGGAAGAACTGGGTGCAGGTGAGATTCTGCTTACCAGCATGGACTGTGACGGAACAAAGGCCGGATATGATATTGCACTTACAAGAGCCGTTGCAGATGCAGTTTCCATTCCTGTGATCGCATCCGGCGGAGCAGGAACGCTGGAACATTTTTACGATGCACTGACAGAAGGCGGAGCAGATGCAGCACTTGCAGCATCCCTGTTCCATTACAAAGAACTTGAGATCCGTGAAGTGAAGGATTACCTTGCAGAAAAAGGAATTTCTGTGAGAAGATAAAAGGTTGAGAGGTGAAGGATATGGCTCCGATAGCTGGGGACTGGCAGGAGGCTCTTAAGGGTGAGTTTCATCAGCCTTACTATGCCAAACTTTATAAAACCGTGATGACGGAATATAAGACAAGAAAGATTTTTCCACCGCCGGAAGATCTGTTCAATGCGTTTCATTTTACTCCCCTTCACAAGGTGAAGGTGGTGATCCTTGGACAGGATCCGTACCACAATGACGGACAGGCGCACGGACTTTGTTTTTCTGTAAAAAAAGGTGTGGAAACACCGCCATCTCTGGTAAACATCTATAAGGAGCTTGAGGATGATATGGGATGTTATATCCCAAATAACGGCAATCTGGAGAAATGGGCGAAGCAGGGTGTTCTCCTTCTGAACACGGTGCTTACAGTAAGGGCCCATCAGGCCAATTCCCACAGAGGAATCGGCTGGGAACAGTTTACAGATGCCGCGATCCGTATCCTGGATGAGGAAGACCGTCCTATTGTATTTCTTCTCTGGGGAAGGCCTGCCCAGATGAAGGCATCCATGCTTCATAACCCCAGACATCTGATCCTGGAGGCTCCGCATCCAAGTCCTCTTTCTGCGTATAGAGGATTTTTCGGTTGCAAACATTTCAGTAAGGCCAATGAATTTCTGAAAGCCAACGGTGAGGAGCCGATTGACTGGCAGATCGAGAATATTTAAGTTAAGGAAAGTAAAATGGGTAAAAAAAACGATAACACACTTGTGAAAAACGCCTCTTTTCTGATGATCGCGGCATTGATTTCCAAGATCATCGGAATGCTGTACAAGAGTCCGCTTTCAACAACACTGGGAAGTCAGAGTTTCGCACTTTTCCAGTTTGCGCAGAATGTATATTTTATTTTGCTGATGATCGCGTCCTTCAGTATTCCTCAGGCCGTATCCAAGATCATGGCTGAGAAGATCGCTTTTCACAGATATAAGGATGCACAGAAAGTATTTTACGGTGCACTGATCTATGCGGCAGTTGCAGGCGGCATTGTAGCACTGATCTGCGTATTTGGTGCGGGAATTCTGGTTCCGGACAGTATGGCCAATGCCCGTCTGGCACTACAGATGCTTGCACCTACGATTTTTATGTCAGGTATCTGTGGTGTTTTCCGCGGATATTTCCAGGCATACCGCAATATGATGCCGACTTCAATCTCGCAGATCATTGAGCAGATATTTGTGGCAACCTTTGCACTTCTGATGTCCCATATATTTATTCAGCATTTTTCTGCAACAGGAGATATGGATCTGGTACACAGATGGGGTGCTGCAGGTGCTACCATGGGTACTGGTGCAGGTGTGGCATCTGCGCTGATCTTTATGCTGATCGTCTATGCAGTGAACCGCAGGATCATCCGCAAAAGGATCGCCAATGACCATCATTCCGTAAATGAGAGCATGGGTCATGTAATGAGCAATATTGTGCTCATTATCATGCCGATCATCCTCAGCGCTTTTATCTATAATGTAAACGGATATATCAACAGCTACATGTATTCCGGAATCATGGATATCAAAGGCGCTGCCAAGGATGTGATCCAGACTTTGTATTCTGAGTACGGATATTATATGACACTGATCAATATCCCGCTGACTCTGGCAAGTACAGCGCCGACTTCCATGATCCCGGAGGTTTCTGCACACTATGCAATGCATGATATTGAAGGTGCGAATATGAAGACAGACAGAGCTACCTGGATCAGTATGCTGATTTCCATTCCGGCTGCTGTAGGTCTTGCTGTTCTGTCAGGTCCGATCACAAGACTGATATTCCCTGGAACTAATGGCGTGGGCGGACAGCTTCTGATCCTTGGAGGGATTACCATTATCCTTAATGGTAATTCCAATATTACCAACGGTGTGCTCCAGGGTATCGGCAAGCCGAAACTTCCGATGATCCATGCAGCCATCGCACTGGTAGCAGATGTGATCGCAATGGCACTGCTTCTGGTATTTACCAACCTTGGTGTTTATACCATTGTTATCGCACAGATTGTTTATGCAGTTGTAATGTGTCTTCTTAATGACCATTCTATCAAAAAATACATGGGATATAAGAATCCGTGGAGAAGTGCTTATTTAAGCCCGTTCCTGGCTTCCATTCCTATGGGAATCGTGGCAGGAGTGGTATATTACGGTTTGTATGCACTGATCCATTCCAATGTGATCTGTCTTGGCGTTTCTGTAATCCTGGCAGCAGGTGTATATTTTATTGTATATCTGTTTGTGAGCAAGCCGGGTGAAGAAGAACTGGGCATGATGCCTGGCGGAAGATATATGAAGAAACTGGCGAGAATGATGAAGATCATCTAAGATCTTAAAGAAAATAAATATATGTATACAAAAACACCCACAGACAGTCAGGCGAGACATGATGCTTCGCCCTTGGCTGAGCTGTGGGTGTTTTTTTCATAAATAAGCAGGAAATTATCTTAATCTCTGCGTTCTGCGAATAATTTCACAATTTGCAGGGTAACTTCCACTGCAGTGTCCATCCCCTCCACGGTAATATGTTCATAAGGCCCGTGATAAGCATGTCCGCCTGTTCCAAGGTTAGGACATGGCAGCCCCATGAAGCTTAACCGGGCTCCGTCTGTACCGCCGCGGATGGGAAGGATCAGAGGAGTGACGCCGCAGGCCCGGCAGGCTTCCTCTGCAAGGGAGATCAGCCACGGGCAGGTATCGATGATCTCCTTCATATTGCGGTACTGCTGAGTGAGGGTAAGGGCGACTGTACCTTCACCCCATTTTTCGTTGAGGATCTTTGCAATATGAGTAAGCGTATTCTGGCGTGCTTCAAAAGATGCTGCATCATGGTCGCGGACAATGTAGTGAAGCTCTGCCCGGGAAACATCTCCCTTCACAGAACACAGATGGAAAAATCCTTCATAGTCCTCTGTGTTCCGTGGCGTATCAGCGGCTGGCAGCATGGAATTAAACTCCATGGCAACAAGAGACGCGTTGACCATGGTATTTTTGGAGGAGCCTGGATGAACGTTCACACCCTGGAAAACAACTTTTGCACTGCAGGCATTGAAGTTTTCGTACTGGATCTCACCTTCTGTATCCCCATCCAGAGTGTAGGCATAGTCTGCACCGAATTTTCCGACGTCAAAATGTGCCGGTCCCATGCCGATCTCTTCGTCTGGAGTAAAGGCAATGGCAAGAGGGCCGTGAGGAATTTTTTCCGTAAGGATACGCTCCAGAGCTGTGATGATTTCAGCGATTCCGGCTTTATCATCAGCACCGAGGATCGTAGTTCCGTCTGAGGTGATAAGAGTTCTGCCTTTCAGAGAAGAAAGATGCGGGAACATTTCCGGGGAAAGAATTCTGCCACTTGTGCCAAGAGGGAGCTCGCCGCCGTCATAATTTTCAGTGATGACAGGTGTGACCGGATGATCGCAGAAATCGGAAACCGTGTCCATATGTGCGATAAAACCAAGAGTTTTGCAGGAGTCCAGACCTTCTGACGCAGGAATATGGGCGTAAACATAGCAATGTTCGTCCAGGGAGACATCAGAGATCCCAAGATTTTTCAGCTCATCAACAAGAATGCGGGCCAGGTTAAACTGGCAATTGGAAGACGGGGCTGTGGTACTGTCTTCATTGCTTGGGGTAAGTATTTTTACATAGGATAAAAGTCGTTCGTATGCTTTCATATATATAGATCCTTTCTGGGAAAATTTGGTTAAATCAGAGTGGCCTTGGCTGTAAAAACTCTGATTAACCGGAGATACTAACAGTATACCACACAGTATCCACATATTTATGCAAAAAATCCCCCGGTATGACAAAACATATGTTATAATCGGTGGGATAATAAAAAACGGGGAGGATTAGAGAGTGGAAAAAAGAATCATACAGGTCGAGGAAAAAGTACCTGCCAAAATGCTGATACCCTTAAGTATCCAGCATATGTTTGCCATGTTTGGAGCATCTGTACTGGTACCGTTCCTTTTTGGCATCAGTCCGGCCATCGTTCTTCTGATGAACGGTGTGGGAACACTTCTTTTCATTTTTATCACAAAAGGAAAGGCGCCTGCTTACCTGGGATCCAGTTTTGCCTTTTTGTCACCGGCGTTGCTGGTCATCAGCAAATATGGCTATGAATATGCGCTGGGAGGCTTCGTAGTTCTTGGTATTGCCGGTATGGCAGTTGCTTTTATCGTACGTCAGTGCGGAACGGACTGGATCGATATCGTGCTGCCGACAGCAGCAATGGGACCGGTAGTTGCACTGATCGGACTGGAACTTGCAGGAAGTGCAGCAAGCACAGCAGGACTTCTGGAGGATAAAGTAGATCCTAAGAATGTGATCGTATTTCTGGTGACACTGGGAGTTGCAGTATTCGGACAGATCCTTTTCAGAGGATTTCTTTCGGTTATTCCGATTCTGATCGCGATCATCGCGGGCTATGTGGCAGCAGGAGCATGCGGGCTTCTTGATTTTACAGCAGTAAAAGAAGCAGCATTTTTCGCACTTCCGAATTTTACATCACCGAAATTTAATTTTGAGGCAGTTATGACCATTTTTCCGGCACTGCTTCTGGTAACTTCCGAGCATATCGGACATCAGATCGTAACCGGAAAGATCGTTGGACGAAATCTTCTTAAGGATCCGGGACTTCACAGATCACTGTTTGCGGATTTCTTTTCCACCACAGTTTCCGGCTGTCTTGGTTCTGTACCGACAACTACTTACGGTGAGAACATCGGCGTTATGGCAGTGACAAAAGTTTACAGCGTGCAGGTTATCGGCGGCGCGGCGGTGCTTTCCATCTGCTGTTCTTTCCTTGGTAAACTGGCAGCACTGATCAGCACCATTCCGGGACCGGTCATCGGAGGAATTTCTTTCCTTCTTTACGGAATGATCGGAACATCCGGACTTCGTATGCTGGTTGACAACAAGGTAGATTACAGTAAATCCAGAAACCTGACACTGACAAGCGTTGTGTTCGTAACAGGACTTTCAGGAATTGCCCTGAAGCTTGGAAATGTAGAGCTTACAGGTATGGTCCTGGCCTGTGTGGTCGCTATGGCCTGAGCCTTGTATTCTATATTCTTGACAAGCTGAAGCTGACAAATGATCAGTAAGACAGTATTATAATTTTGGGGGAAAAGCAGATACACGGAAAAAATCTCCGCTGTATCTGCTTTTTTGCTGAATAACAGCATATCAGTTATTCAATGTAGAGCTGCGTGGCGAAAAGGGATGATTTTATCCGCCTGATTGTCATATTATGAGTTTTGGTGTCAACAAAAAAACAGGGGGATTTTGAAGTATCTTATTGACAATCAGCCCGATTTATAATACTATGTAATACAGAAAACACGAACAAAGGTTCGAAAAAAATAAAACGTAAATTATAAAATAGAGAAGAATAGGAGAGTCGAAGGATGATCAGTGAAGAGAAGCAGAAGGCGCTGGAAGCAGCCCTTGGAAATATTGAGAAGCAGTTCGGTAAGGGCTCCGTTATGAAACTTGGAGATTCCAGTTCCCATATGCAGGTGGAGGCAGTTCCTACAGGATGTCTGAGCCTTGATATCGCCCTTGGTGTGGGTGGTGTTCCTAAGGGACGTATTGTGGAGATTTACGGACCGGAATCCAGTGGTAAGACAACAGTTGCCTTACATATGGTAGCTGAGGTGCAGAAGAGAGGCGGAATCGCAGGATTCATCGATGCAGAGCATGCACTTGACCCGGTTTATGCCAAGAGTATCGGCGTAGATATTGATAATCTTTACATTTCGCAGCCGGATAACGGTGAGCAGGCACTGGAGATCACAGAGACTATGGTTCGTTCCGGTGCAGTAGATATCGTGATCGTAGACTCAGTTGCAGCCCTGGTACCGAAGGCTGAGATCGAGGGAGATATGGGAGACAGCCATGTAGGACTTCAGGCCCGTCTGATGTCACAGGCACTTCGTAAGCTGACAGCAGTAATCAGCAAGTCAAACTGTGTTGTTATATTTATCAACCAGCTTCGTGAGAAGGTTGGCGTTATGTTCGGCAATCCGGAGACAACAACAGGCGGACGTGCCCTTAAGTTTTACGCGTCTGTCCGTATGGATGTACGCCGTGTTGAGACACTGAAGCAGGGCGGCGAGATGGTTGGTAACCATACCCGTGTGAAAGTAGTGAAGAACAAGGTGGCTCCGCCATTTAAGCAGGCAGAGTTCGACATCATGTTCGGTACCGGTATTTCCAGAGAGGGAGATATTCTGGATCTTGCAGCAGAGTGCTCCATTGTCAACAAGAGCGGCGCATGGTACGCATATGAAGGAGATAAGATCGGACAGGGACGAGAGAATGCCAAGATGTTCCTGAGAGAGCATCCGGAACTTCGTGATGAGATCGAGAAGAAGGTACGTGTACACTATCACCTGGATCCGTCTGACGAGACAGCGGAGGCAGCTGGTACACAGGCTGCAGATAAAGAGGAAGAAGAGTAATCCATGCTGAATCCGGAAGAGAGAAACAGAGCACGTAAGAAAGCCATGAGACTTCTGGAACATATGGACCGCACAGAGAAAGGCCTGACGGACAAGCTCCGCCAGGCCGAATTTTCACAGGAGGCAGTGGAGGATGCCATTGCCTATGTGAAGTCCTACGGCTATATCAATGATGCCCGTTATGCCAGAACCTATATCTCATTCCGCATGGAGTCCAAAAGCCGCCAGAAGATCCTCTCAGAACTTCAGATGAAAGGGGTAGACCGCCAGACTGCACTGGAGGCCTGGGAAGAGATGGAAGAGCTTATGGAGCCGGATGAACGTGCAGTACTTCGTAAGACAATAGAGAAGAAATTTAAGCCGAATGCAGAGCTGGATGAGAAGGAGATGCGGAGGCTTCAGGGATATCTTGCCAGAAGAGCGTTCAAGTATGAAGATATCGCCCATGCTCTGGAAGAAATGAATATACGGGTGAAGCGGGATACGGGATCGTTATACTGAATTAAGCGACCAAAAAACCACAGTTCACATATGCTAACCAAAATTGGCTTTTTCAAGAGAAAAACTTGACATAAATGTGAAAAACAGCTAAACTTGTATTGTTGTATTTGTACAATGAAAACTAAATAAGGAGGTGCTCCTGTGGCAGGCACAATTATCGGTGTTATTGTCGCTGTGGTAGTCACGCTACTTATTGCAGTTCCTGTTACTTGCAAGATTGCTGTGGACAAGAAAGTACGCAAGGATGCGGAAATCGTAGGTACAGCAGAGGATAAGGCAAGGAATATTCTTGATGAAGCATTGAAAGCAGCAGAGACCAAGAAACGCGAAACTTTACTTGAAGTAAAGGAAGAATCTCTGCGAACTAAAAATGAACTGGAAAGGGAAACCAAGGAACGGAGAAACGAGCTGCAGAGATATGAGAAACGAGTATTATCAAAAGAGGAATCTGTTGATAAGAAAGCCAATGCAGTGGAGAAGCGTGAGCTGGAATGTACAGCGAGATTTAACGAGTTACAAGAAAAAGAAAAACGAGTAAATGAACTTGAGGAAAAAGGAGTACGGGAACTGGAACGAGTTTCAGGTCTTACCTCCGAACAGGCAAAAGAAGAATTACTGAAATCTGTTGAAGATGACGTAAAGGTTGATGTTGCAAGACTCTATAAAGAGCTTGAGAACAGAGCCAAGGAAGAAGCCGGAAAGAAAGCAAAGGAATATGTGGTCAATGCCATCCAGAAATGTGCAGTAGATCATGTTTCCGAGACAACGATTTCTGTGGTACAGCTTCCAAGTGACGAAATGAAGGGAAGGATCATCGGTCGTGAAGGTCGAAATATCCGTACACTGGAGACACTTACAGGCGTGGATCTGATCATTGACGATACACCTGAGGCAGTAGTCCTCTCTGCATTTGATCCGATCAGAAGAGAGATTGCCAGAGTGGCTCTGGAGAAGCTTATTGTGGATGGCCGTATCCATCCGGCAAGAATTGAAGAGATGGTTGAGAAGGCCCAGAAAGAAGTGGAAACGCAGATCCGTGAAGACGGCGAGACTGCTGCCATGGATGTGGGTGTACACGGAATCCATCCGGAGCTTCTGAAACTTCTTGGACGTATGAAATTCCGTTCAAGCTATGGTCAGAATGCACTGAGACATTCCATTGAAGTTGCACAGCTTTCCGGAATCCTTGCAGGAGAGATAGGTGTAGATGTGCGTATGGCGAAACGTGCCGGACTTCTTCATGACATTGGTAAATCCATTGATCATGAAGTTGAGGGCTCACATATCCAGATCGGTGTAGATCTCTGCAAGAAATATAAGGAGTCCCCGATCGTTATCAATACTGTTGCGTCCCACCATGGTGATGTGGAGCCAGAATCTCTTATCGCTTGTATTGTACAGGCTGCTGATGCCATTTCCGCAGCAAGACCTGGTGCAAGACGAGAGACACTGGAAACATATACCAATCGTCTGAAACAGCTTGAGGACATCACAAATGAGTTCAAGGGCGTTGAGAAATCTTTTGCTATTCAGGCAGGAAGAGAAATTCGTGTTATGGTCGTACCGGATCATGTAAGTGATGCAGATATGGTTCTCCTTGCAAGAGACATTGCAAAGCAGATTGAAGCAGAACTTGAGTATCCAGGACAGATCAAGGTCAATGTGATCCGTGAGAGCAGAGCGGTTGATTACGCGAAATAATCCACAGATCATATAAGAGTACTGATAATAAAGAAAGCCGGACAGCTTTTATATAGCTGCCCGGCCTTTTTGCGTCCTGAAATATTAACAGGAAGTTATATTACCTGGGATGTGAACGTAAACTGGTACAGGGTGAGTGAATGGAGATTAAGACAGAAAACCGAAAATGGAAAACAGCCGGAAGATTTCCAGCGGAAATATTGTTTCTTACCGGCTTTCTTGCAGGGACGATCCTGCCAAATATAGTTTGGAAGATGGAATGGAAACAGAAGACCCTGGCTTCTTTTTACCTGATCCGCAACTTTGCAGAGAAAGATATTTCCGGCAGCGGATATTTTATGGAAGTGCTCAGGCGAAGAGGAGGATTTTTTATTATACTGTTTCTGTGTGGCTTTACTGTGTTTGGTGTGCCGCTGTCTGTGGCGTACATGTTGATCCTGGGAGTGGAAACAGGACTTCTGCTTGCATTGTCGGTTCTGGAATTCGGACTTTATGGAGGACTTGCCGGAGCAGGGCTTCTTTTGCCACAGTATATAATCTATGTACCGGCCTATTTTTGCCTGGCAGGAATGGTGTACCGGCAGTCCTGCAGAATCTGGAAAAATTACGGCCTGGTGCCTGCAAAAAACGTGCCTTATATCAGAAAGGGAATTACGGTTTTTCTGATTTATGCAGGGGGGATTCTGGCAGAGAGTTTTCTGAATCCATGGATTGTTGAAAAAATTATAAGGAATCTGAAATTTTTTTGAAAAAGTTTCCCACAACATCTAGTGATGGTTTCCATAAAATCTGCGATATTTGGTGGTTAATGGCTGAAAGTGTTGAAAATGCGCGGTTTTGCGCTAAAAAACCGTTTGATTTTATGTAAAATTCACAGTATAATTCAGTAATAAAAGGATACAGAATTTACTATTTGGGATAAAATTAATATAGCATTAGCGTTAGAAACGGGATGTAAGGGAATGGACATAGAGATACGGGAATTTATTACATATTTACATAACAGAAAAAGAACATCGCATAATACAGAGGTATCTTATCAGAGAGATCTGAAGAAAATGGCGGCATATTTTGAAGAGCGCGGAATTTATGATATTAAAGATGTAGGGGAACTGGAGCTGGAAGGGTACTTAAGTTATATGGAACGCGGACAGTTTGCTTCTTCTACCATATCCAGGAATGTTGCTTCTATCCGTGCGCTGTTTCAGTATCTCCATCAGGAGGGCAGAATTGAGAAAGATCCTTCCCTGGAACTGAAGCCGCCCAAGGTTGAGAAGCGGATGCCGGAGATCCTTTCTGTAGATGAAGTGGACAGGCTTTTGAAGCAGCCTAACAGAACAACTCCCAAGGGAATCCGTGACAGTGCCATGCTGGAGCTTCTTTATGCTACGGGAATGCGTGTCAGCGAGCTTTTGCGCCTGGAGATGAAGGATATCAATCTTTCCCTTGGGTATGTGGTATGCCGTGATGAAGGCAAGGAGAGAGTGATTCCTATCGGGAATGTATGTAAGACTGCCATGGAAAAATATCTGGGAGAGGCCAGGGAGAAGTTTGTGAAAGAGAATGAGACAGAGTTTCTTTTTACGAACTGCTCAGGTAATTCCATGAGCAGGCAGGGATTCTGGAAGGTGCTGAAAGGATATGCGGAGGAAGCAGGAATCAAGCATGATATTACACCACATACGTTAAGACATTCTTTTGCCACGCATATGCTGCAGAACGGGGCAGATGTAAAGAGTGTACAGGAGATGCTTGGACATTCCGACATTTCCACCACACAGGTGTATCTGAACTTTGGCGTGGCGAAGATGAGAGATGTGTACATGAAGGCGCATCCGCGCCACTGAAATTAAATATATAAGTTAAGCCAGAAAGCGGATATCTGAGAAGATACGTTTTCTGGCTTAATTTTTAGTCACCGCAGATGAAGCAGCATGCAGGACTCTACTATATGATTGAATGTAAAAATCCCGACAGATCCGAATGATCGTAACGAATCTGCCGGGATAAATTTATGTCTGGAATATAAAGATCAGATCTGCCTAGCAGTTCTCGGCAATTGTATAGAGAAGCTGTTCGGACTGCTCCCATCCGAGGCAGGCATCTGTAATAGACTTGCCGTAGATATGGTTTCCGCCGATCTTCTGGTTGCCTGGCTCGATGTAGCTCTCGATCATGAGACCCTTTACCATAGTGTGAAGCTCCGGATCTACCTTACGGCTGTGAAGAACCTCGCTCGCAATACGGATCTGCTGCTCGTACTGCTTGTTGGAGTTGGAGTGGTTGGTATCCACGATAACAGCCGGGTTGGCAAGATTCTTAGCATGATATTTATCATAGAGGAGACGAAGATCCTCGTAATGGTAGTTCGGAATAGCTTCGCCATGTTTGTTTACAGCACCACGAAGGATAGCATGCGCAAGCGGGTTGCCTGTTGTCTCAACTTCCCAGCTTCTGTAAATAAAACGGTGTGCGCCCTGGGCAGCCACGATGGAGTTCAGCATAACGCTGTAGTCACCGCTGGTCGGGTTTTTCATACCAGCCGGAACATCCATGCCGCTGACTGTTAATCTGTGCTGCTGGTCCTCTACAGAACGTGCACCTACAGCAACGTATGAGAGAAGGTCAGAAAGGTAACGGTAGTTCTCCGGGTAAAGCATCTCGTCTGCACATGTAAAACCACTCTCGCGGATAGCACGCATGTGCATCTTACGGATTGCGATCAGACCTGCAAGAAGGTTCGGTTTCTTCTCAGGATCCGGCTGATGAACCATTCCCTTGTATCCTTCACCTGTTGTACGAGGTTTATTTGTGTAAACTCGTGGGATGATGAGAACTTTATCCTCAATTTTCTCCTGTACTTTACGAAGTCGTAAAAGATAATCACATACAGCGTCTTCGTTATCAGCAGAACATGGTCCGATGATAGCGAGGAATTTATCTGATTTTCCGGTGAAAATATCGCGGATCTCTGTATCACGTTTCTCCTTAAGTGCCTGGATCTCTGCATCTACCGGGTACTGGTTGCGGATTTCCTCAGGAGTAGGCAGTTTCTTTATGAATTCAAAACTCATAGTATTAATTCCTCCGTAATTCCGTATTTTATTCAGCAGTCATTTGTAAACTGTTGTATTCGGTTATTAATTATAAACGATTCTTGCCGGATTGTCGATAGGGAAATTTTAACGCTTTCACGTGTAGAAGAGTCAGGAGCAATTCGCCCAGAAAAATACCGTAAAAATAACCCCGGAGTCCGATACGCGGGATCATAAAAACTACAAAGAAGATCCGGATAAGGATGCCGCAGACACTGTGTACCAGGCACCGGCCAGGTCTTCCAAGTCCGTGAAGAATGCTGGCAAGCATAGTATTTGTATAAAGAAACGGGCACACAAAAGACATATACCGTATGTAGATCCCGGCAGTTTTACTGTGAAAAAGCAGCTGACCGAAAAAAGGTCCGAAAAGAAAGAAGCCGCTTCCGCAAAGAAGGCCAAGGACCATGCAAACAAGAAAAGTCTGGTCTGTAACTTTAAGGATCTGTTTCTGATCGCCAAGGGCATCAAGCTCTGCTACAGAAGGCATAAGCATTACAGAAGCAGATGCAGTAAGTGTGGATGGAAAAAGGATCAGAGGAAGTGCCATTCCTGTAAACACTCCGTAGGTCTTCAGAGAATCTGATGCAGTAAGTCCGGAACGCAGGAGCATCTGCGGGATCAGCACCACTTCAATACTCCCAAGGAGAGTCAGAAGAATCCTGTTAAGGGAGACAGGAAAAGAAAGCTCAAAAAGCTCTTCGAGAAGTGCAGAAGTTTTCAAGGAGCGGGCTTCCTCCCTGGAAAAAGTATGGTTTCCGAAATAAAAGGAAACTGCCAGGAGAGAAGCAAGGGTTGCTGCGATTTCACCGGCCAGGGAGCCGCCTGCAGCAATAAGTGCAGTTACAGGGCGGTTTTCCCTGAGAAAGATCAGATACAGGACATAAGCTGCACCGATACGGACAGCCTGTTCTGTAAGCTGGGTAGCTGCGGGTACAAAAGCTTTTTTCCGGGCAAAATAATAGCTGCCAATGCAGGAATGAACTGCACAGACAGGAACTGTGAAGCTTATCAGGCGGAGAAGATTCGCAGTTTTTGGAGCTTTCAGTATAGCTGACGCAAAAAAATCAGCTTTCTGAAAAACAAATAATCCGGTTACAGAAGAAAGAAAAACAGCAGTGCAGGTGCCAAGGAGCAGGGAAAAATGTGCCTCTTTTTTCTGGCAAAGAGCAAGCTTGGAAGCGATGAGACGGGAAAGCGCGGACTGGATCCCGGCGTAGGAAAGGGCGCACATAAGTCCCTGTAGCGGCAGCACCAGCTGATACAGTCCCATCCTGCGGCACCAATCGTGTGAGATAAGAATATTCTATAAAAGAAGCCTGCAAGACGGCTGATAAGCCCGGTACAGGCAAGAATCAGAGTTCCTTTCAGAAATACTTTTTTTGACATGGCGATACCAGAGCTTTTTTTTCAGTATATGAGGAAGTTAGTCTTGACAGAACTAAACGTTTCTGATAGAGTAAACATGAAATCCGAGGAAAACACTGGGAATTAAAAAAGAGGTGAGCGGATGAAACTGTCAACAAGAGCTAAATACGGACTCAAGGCCCTTATAGATCTTGGGCTTTACAGTGAAAAAGAAGCGGTCTCGCTTCAGAGTATTGCAGGCCGTCAGAATATATCAGTCAGCTATCTGGAACAGCTGATGGCTCTTTTAAAAAAAAGCGGGACTTGTGAAGAGTATCCGCGGTGCTGCCGGAGGCTATTTCCTTGGAAGACCGGCAGAAGAGATTTCAGTGGGAGATATCCTTCGTGTCCTGGAGGGCGGCCTGGAAGCTGCGTCATGTCCGGGAACAGAAGGCGACGGTGGCTGCCAGGGTTCCGATCTCTGCGTAGCTAAATTAGTGTGGAAGAGGATCAACGACAGCATCACAGATGCAGTGGATACACTGATGCTCAGTGAGCTGATCGAAGAAAGCCGGAGAATACACGAAAAATAATTATCCTGAACAGGAGGAAAAGAAAATGGGAAAAATGATATATCTGGACAATGCGGCTACCACAAAGACCGCACCGGAAGTTGTGGAGGCAATGCTGCCGTATTTTACAGAGTTTTATGGAAATGCTTCAACCGTTTATGATTTTGCAGCAAACAGCAAAGCAGCTATCGCAAAAGGAAGACAGCAGATCGCAGATGTGATCGGAGCCAAAAAAGAAGAGATTTATTTTACAGCAGGTGGTTCCGAGTCTGATAATTGGGCTCTGAAAGCAACCTTTGAGGCATACAAAAATAAAGGGAACCATATCATCACAACAAAAATAGAGCATCATGCCATTCTCCATACCTGTGAGTATCTGGAGAAAGAGCGCGGAGCGAAGATCACATATCTTGATGTTGATGAGAACGGTTTCATCAACCTGGATGAGCTTCAGAAAGCGATCACACCGGAGACCATCCTGATTTCTGTTATGGCAGCCAATAACGAGATCGGTACTCTTGAGCCGCTGAAAGAGATCGGACAGATCGCACGTGAGCATGGAATCCTGTTCCATACAGACGCTGTTCAGGCATTCGGACAGATTCCAATCAATGTAGATGAGTTCAATATCGACATGCTCAGCTCCAGCGGACATAAGATCAACGGACCGAAGGGAATCGGCTTCCTCTATATTCGTAAGGGCGTTAAGATCCGCTCCTTCGTACATGGCGGAGCACAGGAGAGAAAACGTCGTGCAGGTACAGAGAACGTTCCTGGTATCGTAGGATATGGTCTTGCAGCAGAGCGTGCAAACAAGTCCATGAAAGAGCGTACTGCAAAAGAAATCGAGATCAGAGATCATATGATCAGCAGGATCCTCACTGAGATCCCGTACGTGCGTCTTAACGGCGATAAAGTAAAACGTCTTCCAAACAACGTAAACGTAAGTATCCAGTTCATCGAGGGTGAGTCTCTTCTTCTGATGCTTGATAACTTCGGAATCTGTGCATCCAGCGGATCTGCATGTACATCCGGTTCTCTTGATCCGTCACATGTTCTGCTGGCTATCGGACTTCCACATGAGATCGCACACGGATCTCTCCGTATGACATTAAGCGAGGAGACAACAATGGAGGATGTTGATTTTGTAGTAGATAAACTGAAAGACATTACTGCAAACTTAAGAAGTATGTCTCCATTATATGAAGATTTTATTAAAAAGCAGAAAAAATAATAAAAACACTTGTCAGGAGGAAAAAATAATGTATAGTGAAAAAGTAATGGATCATTTTCAGCATCCACGTAATGTAGGTGAAATCGAGAACGCAAGCGGCGTGGGTACTGTAGGAAATGCTAAATGCGGTGATATTATGAGAATATTCCTTGATATTGATGACGAAACTCATATTATCAAAGACTGCAAATTTAAAACATTTGGATGCGGCGCAGCAGTTGCGACAAGCAGCATGGCAACAGAGCTTGTAATGGGAAAGACCATTGAAGAAGCAATGGAAGTAACCAACAAGGCTGTTATGGAGGCACTGGACGGACTTCCGCCAGTAAAGATCCACTGCTCCCTTCTTGCTGAGGAAGCAATTCATGCAGCTCTCTGGGACTATGCAGAGAAACATCACATTAAGATCGAGGGTCTTTCCAAACCGAAGTCTGATATCCATGAAGGAGAAGAGGATACAGAAGAAGAGTATTAATTCCCTTATATTTTTAAGATCATAGCCGTGGCATGAGCAAGCTTCGCGCGAATGGAAACCGTAAGCCATTGAAAGGACAGGTAAGTAGACACATGACAGGACTTACGAACGAAGAAGTTCAGGAGAGAATTGCGCAGGGCCAGGTAAATAATAACGAAAACCCCAACACCAGGACTTATAAGCAGATCATTCTGGAGAATACACTTACATTCTTCAATTTTCTGAACCTGGTGCTGCTGGTTCTCGTACTGCTGGTTGGTTCCTACAAGAATTCCATGTTTGTAGGAATCATTTTTATTAATACGGTAATTGGAATTATTCAGGAGATCCGTGCCAAGAAGACCATCGACAAGCTGGCGATCCTGACAGAATCCAAGACTGTAGTTCTGCGTGAAGGAAAAAATGGAAGATATCCACAGAGAAGCTGGTTGTGGATGATCTGATCTTCCTCAAGGCCGGGGAACAGGTACCGGCAGATGCGAAGATACTGGAAGGAAATCTGGAAGTAAATGAATCCCTGCTTACCGGTGAGGCTGATAATTTGCCGAAGAATCAGGGAGATGAGCTTTTTTCCGGAAGTTTTGTAACTGCAGGTCAGGCCTGCTGCCAGATCATTCATGTAGGAAGCGACAATTATGCTTCCAGGATCACCAGTGAGGCGAAGGAATTCAAGCGTCATAACTCAGAGCTTCGTAATTCACTGAACGCTATTCTTAAGGTGATCAGTATTATTATCGTGCCCCTTGGTGCGATGCTTTTTTATAAACAGTATTATTTTGTGGGAGACAGTATCCGGGATTCTGTAGTCAATATGGTGGCAGCAGTTCTTGGAATGATCCCCGAAGGGCTTGTTCTTCTGACCAGCGTGGCCCTGACTCTTGGTGCCCTGAAACTGGCACAGAAGAAGACGCTTGTGCAGGAGCTTTACTGTATTGAGACTCTGGCACGTGTGGATACACTCTGCCTGGATAAGACAGGAACCATCACAGAGGGAACCATGTGTGTGGATTCAGTGGAGAGCTATCCGCCGGTGTATGAGGAGATTTCTGATGAAGCATCAGGAAATAAGACCGAGTCTGGAGAAAGGAATAACGATGGAACTAAGAGTTCTGAGCTGACTGAGGGTTCGGCTGCTTCTGAAGCTTCAGCAGTTTCAGCCGCGGAAGCGATTGCAAAAGAGGATGGGAGTTCGATTCTCTTACCACAGGAGGAGGCTGAAACCGGTGCAGAGAAAACTAGACAGGAAGATACTGTGAAGATCCGGGAGATCGAGCATATCATGGGAAATCTTCTTTCTGTTCTGAAAGACCAGAATGCTACTGCAGATGCGCTTCGTGCAAGATTTAAGGTGGCTCAGGATATGGAGCTGGATCATGTGATCCCGTTCTCTTCTGACAGGAAGTATAGTGGAGCTGCTTTTAAAGATGCAGGAACGTATCTGATGGGGGCTGCGCAGTTTCTTTTCCCGGAGGGAAATCCTGAACTGATGGAGTACTGTGGCAGTTTTGCAGAAGAAGGACTTCGTGTTCTGGTTGTTGCCCACAGTGAGAATGTAAATGAAGGCACTGAAATCCCGGAAGGACTTGAGCCTGTAGGACTTCTCCTTCTTACAGATGTGATCCGTGCAGAGGCACCGGATACGCTGGCATATTTTGAAAGTCAGGGTGTTGACCTGAAAGTGATTTCAGGTGACGATCCTGTGACAGTTTCAGCTATTGCGAAGCGCGCAGGGCTGAAAAATGCAGAGCAGTATGTAGATGCTACCACCATAACCACTCAGGAAGAGATGGATGAGGCAGTTGCCACATACAGTGTATTTGGCCGTGTAACACCGCAGCAGAAGCAGGCAATGGTGAAATCCCTCCAGGCACAGAAGCATACAGTTGCAATGACCGGTGATGGTGTGAACGATGTTCTGGCTCTCAAAGAAGCGGACTGTAGTATTGCCATGGCAGAGGGAAGTGATGCTGCCAAGAATATTGCAAATGTGGTTCTTCTGGATTCCAATTTTGCGGCAATGCCGGAGATTGTAAACCAAGGACGCCGTGTTGTCAACAATATTCGGACAGCAGCTTCCATGTTCCTGATCAAGACGATCTTTTCTGTATTGCTGTCACTGATTACGATTTTTTTCGGGGATTACTATCCGTTTGAGCCGATCCAGATGTCACTGATCAGTGCCTGTGCAGTTGGTATCCCTACATTTCTTCTGGCTCAGGAGAATAACTATGAGAAGATCGACCACACTTTCCTGCGACATGTGTTTATGAATGCCTTTCCGGCTGCAGTTACCATTACAGGATGTGTATTTACTGTAATGCTGGTATGTCAGAATGTATACCATTCTAATCTGATGCTGAATACAGCCTGTGTCCTTGTTACAGGATGGAACTATATGGCTGCGTTAAAGACAGTATATGCGCCGTTGAACCGCTATCGAAAGGTAATCATTTACAGTATGCAGGTGATCTTTTTCGGGGCTGCGGTTGTTCTGCAGAATCTTCTGACACTGGGCTCACTGGAGTTTGGCATGATCATTTTGGTATTTCTGCTTATGACGTTTTCGCCGATTTTTATCGAAGTGATCACAGACTGGCTCAGGAATATTTACAGCAGGTCACTGGATAAGGGGGAGCAGGGAAAATTTACGATATTTATTGATAAACTTAGAAAATAGAATAATACAAAAAAATGAACAAAAGGCACTGCGCAGAAAGTGGCAGTGCCTTTTGTTGTGGGGAAAAAAGCCAAATCAGTTACTTGGTCCGCATGAGCCAGATAAATCCAAATGCCGGGATTTCTACAGCCTGTGCGTCTCTCTGAACGCCTGTGAGGAGATCGGTGTAAGTACCGTCCTGTTCGTTGATCCAGGCGACTTTGTCCTGGTCGCTGAAGTTGTAGAGGCAGATCAGTTTTTCCTGCTCAGTTTCTCTTACCAGCGCGAGCAGAGCTTTGTCCCAGGTTTCCAGGGTGTGGGACGGGATTTCAGGGGCGAATACGGAGTGACTGTTCCGGATGGCTTCCAGTTGCTCCAGACTGTTGAAAATGCGTCCCTGGATGGTTTCGGCGTCAGCACGGTTCTGGGCCAGGACCCAGTTGAAGTGGCCGTTGTGGAGCCAGCGTGGATCAGCTGCTTTGGACGAATCGGTTTTGTAGGTGTAGTCATTGAGCTGTCCGATCTCGTCTCCGCTTCGAAGTACCGGGATTCCCGGGAGGGAAAGAAGGAGAGCATGAAGGGTTACATCGTAGCGGATTCCGCGGCTGACACCGTCTGCATTGCCTTCGTAGTCAAAACGTTCGATTCCTGCAAGAGATGCAGTTGTACCGCAGAGCTCAGATTCTTCAGTTTCCGTATTTATGTAGATTTCACCCCGGGCAAAGGAATCCGGGAAGGTACCTGAGAGAAATTCATTCAGATAATCTCTGTGAGGGCCTTCTGTGATGAAGCTGTCTTTCAGGAAATCGTAGTCCAGATTCCAGCGTACGGTGTTACGGTTGCGGAGGTAGTTCTGGAATACCGGTGCCTGGGAAAGAGCGGCAGTTTTGTCGATTCCATGGCGAAGAAGAGAAGTATCCTTTGTGGCAACGGTGTGCCAGATATCGGACATCAGCTGTGTGCTGTTTACAATGTGAAGTTCCGGCATATCAGAGGTTCCCCCAAATGCAGCTGCCTCGGCAGGAGTACGGTCGGTTTCTCCGAGAAGAAGAACTCCCGGGCATACGATCTCGCAGACCATACGTGTCATGCGAAGCAGGGAGTGAAGCTTCCAGAGATCTTCGGTGTTCAGCATTGGAAGGACACCGAGGCTGAAAACAGAAGCTCCCACATTTGCAAGCTCCAGGATCTGGAGAAGCATTGCATTAAAGAATGCCGGAGTCTGGAGTACACATGGCGAACCGGACTGCGGATCATCCACAGAAAGGCTTAACGGGATCTCAAGGGCCAGGCGGATGTCTGCTTTCTGGCAGTTAGCTGCAAGGGTGTGCAGATCTTCGGAAGTTCCGATTTCCGGGATAATGCGAAGAGAGCAGTTGGAGGTTGCCTGAAAAAGATCTGTCAGGTACAGAGTGTCTGCCTTGCATTCGCTGACATAGTCCAGTTTATTGGATAGTCCGGAAAGGGTATCTGCGAAATCAGCAGGGTTTACAGCCATTCCTGTGAAAGTGGTTTTGCGGAACCAGTCAGGATTTTGTGCGCAGGCCTGGTCAGCTTCTTTCATGGAAAGAGAACGCTCGCGGTAGATCTCTTTCATTTTTTTTGTAAGGCTTGAGAATGTGCCGGCAACCTCAGGATGATCGCGGAACAGCTCGCAGTAGAGCCATTTCAGATCATTGTAATAGCGGTTCAGACGCTTCTCGTAGAGAGCATCGTAGGCAGTGTCCTCTTTGGAAGTCTCAACTTTCAGAGGTTCCGTTTTGGAAGTAGTTACTTTTGCCGGCTCAGTTTTGGAAGTCTCGACTTTAATTGGCTCAGTTTTGGAAGTCTCGACTTTGAGCGGTTCAGTCTTAGAAGTCTCAACCTTAAGAGGCTCTTTCTTCACAGTCTCAATTTTTTCTGTCTCAACTTTAGCATTTTCAACAGAGTTAACAGCACTGGCACTGGTACCGGCAGCAGCGGTATTCTTTTTCAGCTGCTTTTCTTTCTTTGCCTGCATGGCAGCTTTCTTTTTCTGGAGTCTTTTTGTTGACATATATTAAATATTCCTCCTTAATGAATTAGTATCAGTATAATAAGTAAAATCTACAGCTTATGGAAAACCGGCTGGCGGTTTTTAAACACAGTATAATAGGAAAATCCACATTCACGGAGAACCTCAGCTGCTTTGTTAAAGGCATAACCGATCTTATCCGGAGTATGTGCATCAGCCCCGATCGTAATGATCTCACCGCCAAGCTCGCGGTAACGGCGTATGATATTGACGCAGGGATTCGGCTCTCCAAGCCCGTAGTGATAACCGCCTGTGTTAAGCTCAATCCCCACATTCTTTCGGATCAGCGTACGCAGGATCTCATCCAGGATCTCCTTGTACCGGCCATAAGAATACTGTCGGTTCTGATTCGGACCATAGCGTACTACATAGTCAATATGTCCGTATACATCCATTTCGTCAAAAACAGCGATATTTTCCAGGATGGATTCGAAATATTCCATATAGCAGGCAGATTCCTTACGACCCGCAAAATAAGAAGGATAATAAGGATCATATCCATGCACCACGTGAGAGGAACCAATAACGAAATCAAAAGGAACTTCTTTCAGAAGTCCGGAAAAAGATTCTGCAAGATGAGGCTGAAGCCCAAGCTCGATCCCGAAGTTAACATTGATCTGGTCTTTAAAAGCATCTGCAAGACTCTCAAGCTTCTGTCGGTATGCCGGGATATCCAGCGAAAAATCAATATCCTCCGGAGTATCAGGATAATCCGGATCAAAATGTTCAGTAAAACAGATTCCCTTAAGCCCCTGTTCTACGGCAGTCTGGATCATCTCTTCCATAGGAGTATCGGAATCTGAGGAAAAAGAGGAGTGCATATGGCAGTCCCATAAAATTTTCTGGTCCATGTTTTACCTCCATATTCAAGTCTTTATATTCTGTGACAATGTTTTTATCTGTCTGTTGCGCAGCCGGATAAGTTACTGGTGGGATTAAGGATATCCGTTTTGGTACTTAACAGGACAGAACTTTCTATCACAGAATTATAACACATTTTTCATAAATTTTCTTAATATTTATTTTAATGTGCTTTTTTATAAATAGCTCTTGAATTTTTGTTTGGAATTAGGTACAATATGAGACAGGTTGATGTTTCTTTAACAAAGGAACGATTTAAATCACCATTCAATTCATAGGAGGAATTTATCATGGCAGTAAAAGTTGCAATTAATGGTTTTGGACGTATCGGTCGTCTTGCATTCCGTCAGATGTTTGGAGCAGAAGGATTTGAGATCGTAGCAATCAACGATCTTACATCTCCTAAGATGCTTGCTCACTTATTAAAATATGATTCTACACAGGGAAGATATGCTCTTGCTGATAAAGTAACAGCAGGCGAGGATTCCATCACAGTAGACGGAAAAGAGATCAAAATCTATGCTAAGGCTAACGCTGCAGAGCTTCCATGGGGAGAGATCGGTGTAGACGTAGTTCTTGAGTGCACAGGTTTCTACACATCCAAAGACAAAGCTCAGGCTCATATCGATGCAGGTGCTAAGCACGTAGTTATTTCCGCTCCGGCTGGAAACGACCTTAAGACAATCGTTTACAACGTAAACCATCAGGGTCTTACAAACGAGGACAAGATCATCTCCGCAGCTTCCTGTACAACAAACTGCCTTGCACCAATGGCTAAGGCTCTTAACGATCTTGCACCGATCAAATCCGGTATCATGTGCACAATCCACGCTTACACAGGCGATCAGATGACACTTGACGGACCGCAGAGAAAAGGCGATCTGAGAAGATCCCGTGCAGCTGCAGTTAACATCGTTCCGAACAGCACAGGTGCTGCTAAAGCTATCGGACTTGTTATCCCAGAGCTTAACGGCAAACTTATCGGTTCTGCACAGCGTGTACCTACCCCAACAGGTTCTACAACAATCCTTACAGCAGTAGTTGAAGGAAACGTTACTAAAGAGCAGATCAACGCAGCTATGAAAGCAGCTTCCAATGAGTCCTTCGGATACAACGAGGATGAGATCGTATCCAGCGATATCGTTGGTATGAGATTTGGTTCCCTCTTCGATGCTACTCAGACAATGGTACTTCCACTTGAGAATGGCACAACAGAGGTTCAGGTAGTTTCCTGGTATGACAACGAGAACTCCTACACAAGCCAGATGGTTCGTACAATCAAGCACTTCGGAAAACTTCTGAACGCTTAATTTTCTGCGAACGGGTGTAGAAGAATAGACTCAGAAAGGGTCCGGTCTGAAGAGGACCGGGCCCTTTTTTTCCAAAAGACCAAACAAAAAAATGTCTGAGGAATGACTGTTAACAGAGCGGACAACAATATCGCTCGCCCTTATTGATCTGCTTTTGCAGAAATAAAAGTTAAGGAGATATAGAGATGCTGAACAAAAAAAGTGTTGACGATATCAATGTAAAAGGACAGAGAGTACTTGTAAGATGTGATTTCAACGTTCCGCTTCAGGACGGAAAGATCACAGATGAGAACCGTCTTGTAGCTGCTCTTCCGACAATCAAGAAACTGATCGCAGACGGTGGAAAGGTTATCCTCTGCTCCCACCTTGGAAAACCGAAGGGAGAGCCGAAACCGGAGCTTTCTCTTGCACCGGTAGCTGTTCGCCTTTCCGAGCTTCTTGGACAGGAAGTAAAATTTGCAGCAGATCCTGAGGTAGTAGGACCGAACGCAAAGGCTGCTGTAGCAGCAATGAAAGACGGCGACGTAGTTCTTCTTGAGAACACACGTTATCGTGCAGAAGAGACAAAGAACGAGGATAAGTTCAGCGAAGAGCTTGCTTCCCTTTGCGACGTATTTGTAAACGATGCATTTGGAACAGCTCACAGAGCTCACTGCTCCAATGTAGGTGTTACCAAATATGTGAAGACAGCAGTTGTAGGATATCTGATGGAGAAAGAGATCGCATTCCTTGGAAACGCTGTAAACAATCCGGAGAGACCATTCGTTGCAATCCTTGGCGGAGCTAAGGTTTCCAGCAAGATTTCCGTTATCAACAACCTTCTTGACAAGGTAGATACACTGATCATCGGTGGTGGAATGTCTTACACATTCTCCAAAGCTATGGGTGGACATATCGGAAGATCCCTCTGCGAGGATGATTACCTTCAGTATGCACTTGACATGATGAAGAAAGCAGAGGAGAAAGGTGTGAAACTTCTTCTTCCTGTAGATAACAGAATCGGTGATGACTTCTCCAACGACTGCAATATCCAGGTTGTAAAACGCGGTGAGATTCCGGACGGATGGGAAGGAATGGATATCGGACCTGAGACAGAGAAGATCTTTGCAGACGCTGTTAAAGATGCCAAGACAGTTGTATGGAACGGACCGATGGGATGCTTCGAGATGCCGAACTTCGCACATGGTACAGAGGCAGTTGCAAAAGCTCTTGCTGATACAGACGCAACAACCATCATCGGTGGTGGTGATTCCGCAGCAGCTGTAAATATCCTTGGATATGGCGACAAGATGACACACATCTCCACAGGTGGCGGTGCTTCTCTTGAGTTCCTTGAGGGCAAAGAGCTTCCGGGCGTAGCAGCAGCTAACGATAAAGACTGATAAAAAATAAAGTGTTCCGCGAACACGAAAAGGAGATAAAAACAATGGCAAGAAAGAAAATTATTGCTGGAAACTGGAAAATGAACATGACACCAAGCGAGGCTGTAAAGCTTGTTGAGACTTTAAACCGCTTGTTGTTAACGATGAAGTTGACGTAGTATTCTGCGTACCGGCTATCGACATCATCCCTGTTGTTGAGGCAGCTAAAGGTTCTAACATCCAGGTTGGTGCTGAGAACATGTACTTCGAGGAGAAAGGTGCTTACACAGGTGAGATCGCTCCGGCTATGCTCGTAGATGCAGGCGTTAAGTACGTTGTACTTGGACACTCCGAGAGAAGAGAGTACTTCGGTGAGACAAACGAGGACGTTAACAAAAAAATGCTCAAAGCTTTCGAGCATGGCATCACACCGATCATGTGCTGTGGTGAGACACTTACTCAGAGAGAGCAGGGCGTAACAATGGACTTCATCCGTCAGCAGGTTAAGGTTGGATTCCAGGGTGTTACAGCTGATCAGGCTAAGACAGCAGTTATCGCTTACGAGCCGATCTGGGCTATCGGAACAGGTAAGACAGCTACAACAGAGCAGGCTCAGGAAGTTTGCGCTGATATCCGTAAATGCATCGCTGAGATCTATGATGATGCTACAGCAGCAGAGATCCGTATCCAGTACGGCGGATCTGTAAACGCTGCAACAGCTCCTGACTTATTCGCTCAGGCTGACATCGATGGCGGTCTTGTAGGTGGCGCTTCCCTGAAACCGGATTTCGGAAAGATCGTAAACTACAAATAAGATCTACTAAGATCAACTCTGAAGAAGGGGCTTTGGCCCCTTCTTTTTTTAACAAAAACTCCCTCTGAAATCAACCGGTGCAGATCACGCCATCATAACGCCGTTAATTTCAGAGAGAGTTTTTATTATTTTCAGGAGAAGTACTTTTTTTCTCGAGCTCATCTGTATTTTCACCAGGGTCAGGAACGTGTTCCACAATATCTTCAATATTACAGTCGAGGATGGAGCACAGCCTGTCTATTGTAAAAATCTCAATATTCTTATTTTTCCTTAGTCTGTCCAGAAGTGAACGTGTAATCTCATAATGTTCATAGAGATCATACTGGGAAATTCCGCGTTCCTTCATAGTCACCCAAAATCTGTCATATTTTATCATATGTGTATCCTGTCCGATTCGTCCTTGAATTAAACTTATTATGAATGTAAAATTGGAATTACAACAGTGTCCTTATAGAGACACTATGGAGAGGAGAGACAATGAAGAAATTTTTAAGAAGACTTTTTTCTGTGGTAATCACGCTCTATTTTTCAGCTACTATGTTTTACTGTTTTGTGGCCGGAGCACCAACAGGGGGAAAGGGAAAGGTGATCTATCTTGTATCAGCAGCAGGTCTGGCTGTTCTAATGCCGGGTTTTGCCTGTGGATGCCTGTATTACATTCGATATCTCAGGAAAAAACTTGATGAACAGGGTAAATGATCCGGATTTATGGTATTATAATAAAGAGTAAGGCTGTAAACATGGGAAGCAGATAATAGATTGATCTATGGAGGTTTTATGGGAAATATTCTGGATTATCTGGACTGGAGAGGAGATATTACTTTTGAACAGGCACCGTTTAATGAAGTGGACAATCTGATACTGGCATGCTTTTCCTATCTTGAACTGGATGGTATCCACGGGATACAGGATGGAAATACTCTTTATCTGGAGGAGCTTTCAGAGAACTTTTTTTGCAGAAAAAAAGGACGAAAAAATTAAAGCCCAGACCACGTTCCTGAAGAATATACCAGAGCTCTTAAGAAAAATGGTCAGGTCCGACAGATATCGGAAATGCAGGGTGGGTGGTTTTGTCAATGAGATTCTGTCAAGCGAGATACAGCAGTTTGCAGCTGTGACAATAGAACTGCCAGACGGAACTGTCTATATTTCATTCAGAGGCACGGATGATACCATTACCGGATGGAAGGAAGATTTCAATCTCAGCAACGGGATCGTTCCATCCCATAAGCGTGCACTGGAATATCTGGAAAAAGAAGGCAGGTACATCCAGTCCATGCTGCGTATCGGCGGTCATTCCAAAGGCGGAAATCTGGCCATGTATGCTGCACTGCAGTGCGAGGAAGAGATACAGGAGAAGATCCTGACAGTTTATGATAATGACGGACCCGGATTCCCGGAAGGATTTTTTTATGTAAGAGATACAGAAAAGATCCTGAAAAAAGTAACGAGGATCATACCGGAAGCATCTGTGATCGGTATGCTGTTTACCCACCAGAAAGAACCGGTGATCATAGGCAGTACGCAGAAAGGGATTCTGCAGCACGATGCTTTTACCTGGGAGATCATGGGACCTTCTTTTATAAGAAAAGAAGGTTTGACCAGAAAAGCAGAGACAATGGATCTGAGACTTCATAAATGGATTGATGGCATGAATGAGGAGCAGAGAGCCCATCTGATTACGGAGCTTTTTTCCGTGCTTGAGGCCACCGGGGCGGAGACGATTCAGCAGATCCTGGACGGAGGAGTGAAAAGTCTGGCTGCCATGGCATGGCGTCTGGATAAACTGGAACCGGAATCCAAAGCCATGGTACAGGAGCTGATCACAGGACTTTTTGCAAGCTGGCTGGAGCTTCTTCCGATGCCGGAGCTTGACAAAAAACGTTTTCTGCCATAACATATGAGATAATTCTGATAAAAAATGGAAAAAAATGAAAGGGGACATCAGAAAATGAGCGAAAAAGTCGTAAACGCGGCCCTCCTTGGCCTGGGAACAGTAGGAACAGGCGTATATAAAGTCATCAGGAACCAGGAGCAGGAAATGACAGCCAAGCTTGGATGTCAGGTAAAGATCACAAAGATCCTGGTGCGCAACCTTGAAAAAGCAGTTAAGAAAGTAGAAGATCCTTCTATTCTTACAACGAACTGGGATGATATCGCAGGAGATCCTTCTATTGATATCGTGATCGAATTGATCGGTGGTATTGAGCCTGCACGCACATACATCCTTTCCGCACTGAAAGCAGGAAAGAATGTAGTAACAGCTAACAAGGATCTGATTGCAGTTCATGGAAAAGAGATCCTGGAGACAGCAGGGGAGGCGCAGAAAGACTTTTTATTCGAGGCAGCAGTTGCCGGCGGAATTCCGATCATCAGTCCGCTGAAGAACAGCCTTGAGGCCAACCATGTGACGGAAGTTATGGGAATCGTAAACGGAACCACAAACTTCATCCTCACAAAGATGTCCCAGGAGGGTATGGAATTTTCTGATGCCCTTGCCCTTGCGACAGAACTTGGATATGCAGAGGCAGATCCTACGGCAGATATCGAAGGTATCGATGCAGGAAGAAAGGTTGCGATTCTTGCTTCCGTTGCTTTTAATTCCAGAGTCACTCTGGATAATGTTCATATAGAAGGAATTACCAGGATCACAGCCAAAGATATCCGTTATGCTAAGGAGATGGGCTGCGAGATCAAGCTGCTGGGTGTTGCGCGTTGTCAGGAGGACGGTGTTGAGGCTTATGTATGCCCGATGCTGATTCCGGCAGAACATCCGCTTGCTTCTGTAAATGATTCCTACAATGCTGTTTTTGTACGCGGTGATGCAGTTGGAGATACCATGTTCTACGGACGTGGAGCAGGTGAGTTTCCTACAGCAAGTGCTGTTGTGGGTGATGTATTTGAGGTAGTCCGCAATATGAAGGCAGACTGCTGCGGACGTGTAGGCTGCACCTGTTATAAGACTCTTCCGGTGAAAGAGATGGCAGACACTCATAACCGTTACTTCCTCCGCCTTCAGGTAGAGGACCGCTGCGGTGTACTTGCCGAGATTCTGGAGTATTTTGCCAAATATCAGGCAAGTGTTGCACAGATCATGCAGAAAGAGAGCAAGAGACCGGATACAGCAGAGGTTGTTGTGATCACCAAGCTGGTAAGCGAGGGAGCTTTCTTCAAGGTTAAGGAAGAGCTGGAGAACAGCCCGTCTGTAAGAAAGATTTCTTCCATGATCCGTGTATATGAGAATTAAAAAAATTCCCACGGAAATCAGCGCAGAAATTTGCAGATCCGGTTTTGAGGAATTTGTATCAGGATAAATTTTTATCAAAGAAAACGTTGCAAAATTCCTGGATTTTGGTACTATATAAAATGGAAAACAAAAGAATTCTGTCAGACACAGAAAGCAGGAACGATCCCGGCGAAATGTGGGCGGCAGATTTTCGATCAAAGATAAGAAGGGGAAAATTATGAGCAAAAAACCAACCGTATTAATGATCCTTGATGGTTATGGACTGAATGACAGACATGACGGAAATGCTGTATACGAGGCCAAGACACCGGTTATGGACGGACTGATGAAAGATTATCCGTTTGTAAAAGGCAATGCAAGCGGACTTGCAGTAGGCCTTCCGGATGGACAGATGGGTAACTCCGAGGTAGGTCATATGAACATGGGTGCAGGCCGCATCGTATACCAGGAGCTTACAAGAATTACAAAAGAAATCCAGGATGGCGATTTCTTCAAGAACGAAGCACTTCTTGCAGCAATGAAGAATGCAAAAGAAAATGATTCAGCGATCCATTTCATGGGACTTCTTTCTGATGGTGGTGTACACAGCCACAATACACATCTCTATGGACTTCTTGAGATGGCTAAGAGAGAAGGACTTAAGAAGGTTTACGTACACTGCTTCCTGGACGGTCGTGACACACCGCCTGCATCAGGTAAGGAATTCGTAGAGCAGCTGGAAGCTAAGATGAAAGAGATCGGCGTTGGTGAGATCGGAGTGATCTCCGGACGTTACTATGCAATGGATCGTGATAACCGCTGGGATCGTGTAGAGCTTGCATACAAGGCTCTTACACAGGGTGAAGGCGTAAAAGGAACAGACGCTGCAGCTGCAGTTCAGGCTTCCTACGATGATGACAAGACAGATGAGTTTGTTCTTCCGACAGTTATCGAGAAAGATGGCAAACCGGTTGCAACAATTTCTGATAAGGATTCCGTTGTATTCTTTAACTTCCGTCCTGACCGTGCTAGAGAGATCACAAGAGCTTTCTGTGATGATGATTTCAAGGGCTTTGAGAGAGCTAAAAGACTGGATACTACCTTCGTATGCTTTACAGAGTATGATGATACGATCCAGAACAAACAGGTAGCATTCCACAAAGTTCTTCTTCACAATACATTCGGTGAGTACCTTGCAGCTCATGATATGACACAGGCTCGTATTGCTGAGACAGAGAAATATGCACACGTAACATTCTTCTTCAATGGCGGTGTTGAGGAGCCGAACAAGGGAGAGGACAGAATCCTTGTGAAATCCCCGAGGTTCCGACATACGATATGCAGCCGGAGATGAGTGCACCGGAAGTCTGTGAGAAACTTGTTGAGGCGATCAAATCTGAAAATATGATGTGATCATCATCAACTTTGCAAACCCGGATATGGTTGGCCATACAGGTGTTGAGGCAGCTGCGATCAAGGCTGTTGAGACAGTTGACGAGTGCGTTGGAAAAGCTGTAGAGGCGATCAAAGAGGTTGACGGACAGCTCTTCATCTGCGCTGACCACGGTAACGCAGAGCAGCTTGTAAACTATGAGACAGGTGAGCCATGGACAGCTCATACAACCAATCCGGTTCCGTTTATCCTTGTAAACGCAGATCCGAAATACACACTTCGCGAGACGGATGCCTTGCAGACATCGTTCCGACTCTGATCCAGCTTATGGGAATGGAGCAGCCGAAGGAAATGACAGGAGAATCTCTTCTTGTTGAGAAATAAATAAGCATTTTTTATGAAAAGCCTTGCGGGTCGTTTCAGATCCGCAGGGCTTTTTTTGCAGTTGTTTATATTTGTTGGACATATGAAAAAATTTTAAAAACCATCTTGTAAAATAATCCCATTTCAACTATAATCCCTCTGATACATAAATGTTGGTAAGTTTTGAGTATTTTTATCAGGGGGAGAAGACATTAAATGAAAACAGACATGACACAGGGAAAGCCGATGAAAGTGCTGCTGGGATTTACTATTCCGGTGTTCATAGGTAATGTGTTCCAGCAGTTCTACAACATGGTAGATGCTGTAGTAGTAGGAAAGTTTGTGGGAACAAAAGCACTGGCAGCGGTTGGTTCCACAGGAACGATCATTTTTCTGATCATCGGATTTCTGCTTGGGCTGACAGCAGGTTTTACTGTACTGACAGCACAGAAATACGGTGCGGGAAAGATGGACGAAATGCGTCAGACAGTAGGAAATGCACTGATCCTGACAGCGGTGATCTCCGCTGTGATGACAGCTGTCAGCATGACAGGGATGCATGCACTTTTGAAATTTATGCATACGCCGGATGATATCTTTAAAGACGCGTATGCTTATGTTATGATCATCTGCGGGGGGATTTTTGCCCAGGCCTTATATAATATTCTGGCCAGCATCTTACGTGCGCTTGGAAACAGCAAAGTACCGCTTTATTTTCTGATTCTGTCAGCAATGCTGAATATCGTGCTGGATCTTGGGTTTATCGTTGTGTTTAAGATGGGAGCACCTGGAGCAGCGTGGGCTACCGTAATCTCACAGGGAGTATCCGGAGTCCTCTGTCTTCTGTACATCTGGAAATACGTTCCGGAACTCCACATGAAAAAAGAAGACTGGTATTTCAGAAAAAGCCTTGCAGGAAAACAGATTGGTGTGGGAATCCCAATGGGACTTCAGTATTCTATCACAGCGATCGGAACCATGATGGTACAGTCTGCATTAAATATGCTTGGTTCTTATGCTGTGGCAGCGTTTACAGCAGGAAGTAAGATCGAGCAGATTTTCAGCCAGGCATTCGTGGCACAGGGAACAGCAAGTGCAACCTATAATGCACAGAATATCGGAGCAGGTAAGCTGGAACGGGTGCGTCAGGGATTCCGTGCGTCCCATCTCATTGGCTGTGTGTACAGTGTGGTAGTCGGAATGTTCCTGTTTTTTGCAGGAAAATATTTCGCATATCTGTTTATTTCGGATAATATCGCAGAAGTACTTCCTATGGTTGATACTTATGTGAAATGCGTTGCACTGTTTTTTATCCCGCTTTATTTTGTAAATGTACTGAGAAACGGAATCCAGGGAATGGGATACGGACTGCTTCCGATGATGGCAGGTGTTGCAGAACTTGCAGGAAGAGGAATCACAGCTATGATCGCAGCAGGAAAAAGCAGCTATATCGGAACCTGCCTTGCCAGTCCTGTAGCATGGATTTTTGCTTCAGCCCTTCTCTGGGTGATGTATTTTTATGTTATGAAGGATATGTCCCGGAAATTATACGGTACAAATAAGTTGTAAAAAAACAATGAAATGAGATGCAAATTCCGGAAAGTATGTTATAATGAAAAAGCTGGTAACAAAACCAGAAAATATCAATGGAGAAGTGTCCGATTTTTGGGACACATAAACATAGAGGTGGAATATAAATATGAATAACGAGGAGAGGAAGGATATCGAAGACAAGATCAACGATGCCATGGCACAGATCGTCAGTGATACAGCAGGGGAGCTCCGGACTGAGAACGACAGAAGCAGCGGACAGAGATCAGCAAGGCCATCGAAGTCAGCCAGACCGCGTAAGATATCATACGTGCCCATCGATGAATCTGAATTTGACCCCATCGTTCTCCCGGAAAAGAAGAAGCATAAAGGACTTAAGGTAACGGGACTGATCGCTGCCATGGTTCTTGTAGCGGCCGGCTGTGCTTATGCCGGGGTGTCTTATTATTACACCAATCACTTTTTTGAAGGGACAACAATCAACGGAATCGACAGTTCGAATAAAACAGCTTACGAGGTTGAGCAGGAAATCGCCGCTAAGATGGCAGGCTATTCCATTGAGATAAAAGCGAGAGATCAGGATGCGCAGGCCATTGACGGATCCGATATTGATTACAAGTATGTATCAAGCGGTGAGATCCTGAAGCTTTTAAAAACCCAGAAACCATACACATGGGTGAAAGGCTTTTTCGAAAAACAACTTATACAGCCCAGGAACAGACATCGTATGATAAGACGAAGCTGGAAACACAGGTGAAGGCACTGAACTGTGCACAGAAAGAGAACCAGGTAGCACCGGAGAACGCTTATGTAAGCTTCAATGATTCGGAGTTTACCATTGTTCCGGAGACAGAGGGAAGCGAACTTAAGGTAAAGGAAGCCTACCAGATGATCAGCGAGGCCATCAGCAATGATGAAAATGAGGTAGATCTTGCAAGTAATCCGGATGCCTATGTTACAGCGGATATCACCAGTAACAGTGCAGATCTTCAGGCTACTGTGGACGCTTATAACAATTTTGCGAAAGCAAGTATTACCTATATATTTGGTGATGAGACAGTAACGCTGGACGGAACCACCATCAAGGACTGGCTGCAGTTTGATGAAAAGGGTCAGCTGATTCAGGATGATGCGTCGTTTAAACAGCATATTGTGGATTATGTCGCTCAGCTTGCGGCAAGCCATGATACAGTTGGAACTGAGAGACAGTTCCAGACAACAAGCGGAAGAACCGTATCGGTATCCGGTTCTGCATATGGCTGGAAGATCGACCAGGATGGTGAGGTTGCACAGCTTACCCAGGAGATCCAGTCCGGTACCCAGACAACGAGAGAGCCTGTATATTCCATGCGCGCCAATGCTTACGGAGTCAACGATTTCGGTAACACTTATATAGAAGTGGATCTTACAGAACAGTATATGTGGTATTATCAGGACGGAAATGTGATCTTTGAGTCCGACATTGTATCCGGACTTGCAAGTGATCCTGAGAGAAAAACTCCTCCTGGAATCTTCACGCTGTACTATAAGAAGAGTCCGGATGTGCTCCGCGGTACCAAGAAAGCAGACGGAACTTATTCCTATGAGCAGCCGGTAACATACTGGATGCCGTTCAATGGAGGAATCGGATTCCATGATGCAGACTGGCAGCCGTATTTTGGCGGAGACAGATATCTTACAGGCGGTTCACACGGATGTATCAACATGCCTCCGGACAAGGCCGGAGAGCTTTACAACATCATCCAGTATGATGTTCCGATCATCTGTTTCTATTAATAATAAGAACAAATCAGACAGGAGCCAGCCGGTAATCCGGTGAGGGCTCCTGTTATTTATCAGGAGGAAAAAGAATTATGATGGATGAGACATTCAGCTATATACTTGCCATAGCTGCGGCAGTGATCGGCATTATGCTGCTCACAGGACACGGAGCCATGTTCATGAAAGGCGGCAACACCCAGGCCAGAGCCAGGAAATACGATGAGAAAAAAATGGAAAAAGTTTCCGGAATCTGTATGCTTCTTATTGGAATTGCAACAGGAATCGATGCTTTTACAACATCTGTCACAGCAAAGATCGTTTATGTTGTGGTATTGTTTGTGATACTGGCAGTATTTCTGTTTCTGCTAAAACGAAATGCCGAAGATAATATCTGAGATATAAAAAACGCTCTGTTTATATTCCCATACTGTTATATGATTATTATATAACACAGGAAATATAGAGAGCGTTTTTTTGATACGATGTTTACTGCAATCTGGTGCGGCTGGTATGCCGGAACGTCAGTGTAAATACAATACCCTTCACAATAGAAGTGAGGGAAAGTGCCCACCAGATACCGTCAAGTCCCATTCCTGCGAAACTGAGGATCATAGCCAGCGGAATCCTTGCCCCTGTAAGTACGATACTGATAATACTGCAAAGCTTGGTCATTCCAAGACCTGAGAGGGCACCGATGGTCATCAGCTCAATGGCCATAAACGCTTCACTGAAACCGATGATGATCAAATAATTCACTGCAATTGACAGGGACTCCTTATCATGGAAAAACAGTCCTGCGATGGGCTTCGGAAGGAATACAAACACAGCTGTTATGATCAGTCCCCATATAGCGAGAATACCAAAGGAGATCCGGTATCCATGCCGGATACGGTCATGTTTTTTTGCACCGTAGTTCTGAGCTGTAAAAGCATTCAGGGCAGAAGCAAAACCGTCCGCAGTATTCCAGGAAACAGATTCAATCTGGCCACCAACACGCTGAGTGGCAATGGCAGCAGCACCAAAACCAGAAACCATTCGTGTAAGCACCATGGAGATCATGCAGTAGATCATACTCTGTACAGCAGTTGGAAAACCGATCCGGAAGATATTTTTATAAAATTTTCCGGAATAACGTGAAAAAAGATGCACTTCACGGAGAATATTCGGTTCCATCCTGGAAGTAAGGATCCGGAATACCAGAACTGCGAAAACAAGGATCTGTGCAGTTACAGTGGCAACAGCAGCACCGGTTGTTTCCATCCTTGGAAAAGGTCCTACGCCAAGGATCAGAAGCGGGTCAAGGATCATATTTCCCACAAGACCAAGAAGATTGGCCATAAGAGGAGAGCTGGAATCACCCTGGGCTGTAAAAAGTCCGGTCAGTGTCAGATTCAGGAAGGAAAAAATGATCAGCCCGCAGGTAAGCTTCATGTAGGAGCCGGCTGCCGTATAAGTTTCAGCATCTGTCAGATTAAAAAATCCGATCAGCGGATCAAGAAACACAAGACAGACAGCTGCAAAAAGAAGCCCGAAGAAAACAGTGATCTGCAGAGCACTGGCTGCATAGGAACGGGCCTCATCGTAATCTTTCCGGCCGCAGGCCTGTGCGGTGTTTACCTGTCCGCCCATTCGTGGAAGTGCTACAAGTCCCTGGGAAAGCCAGACATACATGCCGCCCACACCAACACCAGCAACAGCTTTGGAACCCAGAAGGCCAATCCAGGCCATGTCTGTGATGTTATAGGCTGTTCCCAGAAGAGAGGAAGCCATGATGGGCAGGGCCAGCTCAGCAAGGGTCTTGAGGATCGGGCCGGAAGTAAGGTCAATAGATTTCGTTTTTTTCATGATTATCTGCAAAGCCCCACAAGATCTGCCGGGGAAGAGATACGGTAGTCAGGAGCTTCCACTTCTCCGAAACCATATTCTGCGAAGATAAAAGGAATATCCGCCTTGCGGCAGGCATTGAAATCTCCAAGTGTATCACCCACATATACAGGATCTTTTAAGTCAAAGTCATCACGGATCTTCATGATGTTTTCGGCCTTGGCCATGCCTGTATCACCAGGGCAGAGATGACCTTTGAAGTAGTGGCCGAATCCGGTTGCCTGCAGAAATACTTCGATATATCCTGCCTGACAGTTGCTGACAATAAAAAGCGGAAAACGTGCAGAAAGATTTTTCAGTGTTTCTTCAAGCTGCGGATACAAAGGCGCGCATTTTCGAAGCAGAGCCTCGTGCTCAGCCTGGCAGCAGCCGTCAATGATACGAAGCTGCTCAGATTCCGGCAATTTCGGGAAAAGTGCTTTCGCAATGTCCGGAAGCAGCTGTCCGAAAAGTCCCATCAGACGTCTGGAACTTACGTCTGTATCCATGTGTTCCGTATTTGTAAGATAGTCATTCCAGGCCTCCGCCACGATCTCCGTGGAATCCCAGAGTGTGCCGTCAACGTCAAAAATGATGCTGTCCATTAAAGTAACCTCCCAATAAAAGTATAAATATTCTATATTGTATCAAAGGCAATACAAAATAATTTTATAAGAGAAAAGATGAAAAAGCAACTGTCTTTTTAAGGATTTTGTGTTATAGTAGAAAATGCGAGGTAAATAATATGAAATACAGAAATACGGTCAGAGGTATTTTTAAAGATCGTCCTAACCGTTTTATCGCCCATGTTAAGGTAGGTGATAAACTTGAGACAGTCCATGTAAAGAACACCGGCAGGTGCAGAGAACTTCTTGTTCCGGATGCAGAAGTCATCCTGGAGAAAAGTGATAATCCTGCCAGAAAGACGAAATATGATCTGATCTGTGTAAATAAAGCCGGCCGCTGGATCAATATGGATTCCCAGGCCCCCAATAAGGCAGCAGAAGAATGGACAGCAGCCGGAAATCTTTTTCCGGAAGAAATTACTGTACAGAGAGAGAAGACTTACGGGAATTCCAGGTTCGATCTTTACGTGGAATCGCCGGAACGGAAGGCATTTATTGAGGTAAAGGGAGTTACCCTGGAAGAAAAAAATATTGTCCGCTTTCCAGACGCACCGACAGCCCGCGGGGTCAGGCATCTGGAAGAACTGATCCATGCAGTGAAAGATGGATATGAAGCCTATCTTCTCCTGGTGATCCAGATGAAGGATGTGAGATATTTTGAACCAAATTGGGAAACACATCCGGAATTCGGTGAAACTCTGAGGAAAGCAGCAGATGCAGGTGTTCACATTCTGGCTTATGACTGTACCATCACAGAAGATTCCATGGAAATCTGCAGCCCTGTACCGGTGAAACTGGAAGAAGCGGGTTATTGAGAACGGAATGAACAGTAACAGAAGCGGGAATGGAGGGTAACACACATGTGTGAAAATATTGCGCAGCTTCTTCTGGAATGGTACGATAAAAATAAAAGAACCCTTCCATGGCGTGATAAGAACAATGCCTATTACACCTGGGTATCGGAGATCATGCTCCAGCAGACAAGAGTAGAAGCTGTGAAACCATATTTCCAGCGTTTTATCCGGGAACTGCCGGATGTGGCAAGTCTTGCAGCAGCACCAGAGGAACGCATTGTCAAACTCTGGGAAGGGCTTGGTTATTACAGCAGAGTCCGCAATATGCAGAAAGCGGCTATCCGGGTAATGGAAGAATACAATGGAAAGATACCTGAAGATTTTGAGACGCTGCTTTCGTTAAAAGGAATAGGAAGATACACAGCAGGAGCTATTTCTTCCATTGCATACGGACACAAAGTTCCGGCAGTGGACGGCAATGTTCTCCGTGTATATTCAAGACTTACAGAGAGCAGGGAAGATATCATGAAGCAGTCTGTCCGGAAATCTGTGGAAGAACAGCTGAAAGAGATCATGCCAGAGGACAGGCCGGGAGATTTCAACCAGGCTATGATGGAGATCGGTGCAGTAGTCTGTGTGCCGAACGGAAAAGCAAAATGTGAAGAATGCCCGCTTGGCAGATTCTGTCTGGCAAGGAAACATGGAACAGTGGAGGAACTTCCCGTAAAAGCACCTAAGAAAGCCAGAAAAATAGAGAACAGAACAGTGCTTGTAATACAGGATGGCGCAGCCACCGCGATCCGCAGACGACCGCCGGAGGGGCTTCTGGCAGGACTTTACGAAATTCCGAATGTAGAAGGCCACCTGACACAGAAGGAAGCTCTCACACAGGTAAAAAATATTGGTCTGGAGCCTCTCCGTATTGAACAATTGCCGGATGCCAGGCATGTTTTTTCCCATATTGAATGGAGAATGTGTGCTTACCGTATTGCAGTGGCATCTCTGGAAGAGGCCGGACATCAGGAGTTTCTTTTTGTAGATAAAAAAGAATCCGACAGAAAATATGCAATTCCATCTGCGTTTAGCGCATACACGAAATACATGAAGGAGGAACACTCATGAAACTTTTGAGCGTAGCAATTCCATGCTATAATTCAGAGGCTTATATGTCAAAATGTATCAATTCCCTGCTGATCGGAGGAGAGGAAGTGGAGATCATCATCGTAGATGACGGCTCCAGCGACCGTACCGCTGAGATCGCAGACGATTATGCAGCAAAATATCCGACCATTGTCAAGGCAATCCATCAGGAGAACGGAGGACACGGACAGGCGGTAAATACCGGAATCCGTAATGCCACAGGTCTCTATTTCAAGGTTGTTGACAGTGATGACTGGGTAAATCAGGATGCATATTATGAGATCCTTAAGACTCTTTATGAGCTGACACGCGGAGCGGAAACAGTAGATCTTCTGATCAGCAATTTTGTCTATGAGAAACAGGGAGCGACCCGCAAGAAAGTCATGCAGTACAGACACTGTTTCCCGACGAATCAGATTTTTGGATGGGACGAAGTGCGCCATATGAAAAAAGGTCAGTACCTTCTGATGCACTCCATGATCTACAGAACGAAACTTCTCCACGATTGTGGAATGGAGCTTCCGAAGCATACATTCTATGTAGATAACCTGTTTGCTTTTGAACCGCTTCCGTATGTGAAGAATCTCTATTATCTGGATGTGAACTTCTACAGATATTTTATCGGAAGAGATGATCAGTCTGTCAATGAGAAGGTCATGATCAAGAGGATCGATCAGCAGATACGTGTAAACAAGCTGATGGTAGATGCATATCTGAAAGCCAGTGTGAGCAACCGCAGGCTTCGCATGTACATGTTCAGTTATCTGGATATTATTACAACAGTTTCTTCTATTATGCTGGTAAGAGCCGGCACAGAGGAATGTCTGGAAAAGAGACAGGAACTTCAGGATTACATTAAAGACCAGAATATGGGACTTTACAGGAAACTGAGAAGAAGTCTTTTCGGAAGAGTATCCAACCTTCCGGGAAGAGGTGGAAGGAAGATGTTCGTGGCAGCATATAAGATCTGCCAGAAGTTCTATGGATTTAACTAAATCGGGAATACAAAAAGATGAATCAGGTTCTGTCTGCTGCGGACAGGACCTGAAGTTATATTATCATAAAAATAGCTCCGGATCTGGAATCCATATCAGATAATGAAATTCCAGCTTCGGAGCTGTTTTTATCAGGGATGAATTATAAATTCTGTTCCAGATTCTGCTTCCTGTTCTTCTTATGGATCTGGCTCATGGCACGCTGCTCATCATATTCTTCTACTCTCTGCGGATAGAAGAGAAGGTGTCCGAACAGTGCCAGTGTTGTTCCAAGACATACATCAATTACAGAATGCTGTTTGATGAACATGGTAGAAAGAACAATGAGAGTGGACAGGATCAGAGATCCTATCTGGATCCACTTCTTATTCTTTAATGCCTGGCAGTGGCGGATGGCGAAATAAACTGCAAGTGAGTTGAATACATGAATACTTGGCAGGATATTGGTCGGTGTATCTGTTTTATAGATACCTGCCACCAGCTGGGTGAAAATATTATTCCGCGGGAATACAGCCGGACGGAGCTGCTGGATATTCGGGTAAATATAAGAAACTACCAGAAAAACTGTCATGCCCATCATCAGGTTGAAGATCAGCTGGAAATATTCTCTTTTATTTTTATTTAAAAACAGAAAATAGGCAACTGTAAGTATCACGTACGGAAACCACAGAAGGTACGGTATAATAAAGATCTCACAGAACGGGATCATATCGTCAAAAACAGTATGTACAATGTGGTAGGAATGTACAGGCCGCTGTTCCAGATAATTAAACAGGATAAGATATACGATAAAATAACTGAGGATCACAAAACCGTGCCTGTATTTTTTTATCTTACTCAACATAACGCTTCCTTTCTTGAAGTATGGACGGGTGCAGCTCATTAGTCGGATTGTTTACGCTTCGGTTTGTTAAGTATCCACCTGCTACTATAACACAGGCATTATGATTTTTAAAGGTTTCTTTTCGATTGACACAGAAAATTCACGCTGGATTCCGCCGGATTCTCCGTCCTTATGCACGGGAAGAGGATAGTCACTTGTAATATGTACGTCCCTGCACTTTAAAATATGTACGCCTTTGATCTTCGTATGTCCGCCCCAGAGTGCACTGGGCAGACAGAAAAGCATCTTTAATCTGGAAATGCCTGAAAGAACGATCACATCCAGAAGTCCGTCATCCGGTCTGGCATCAGGACAGAATTTAAAACCGCCTCCTTCATATTTCTGGTTCATTGCAGTCGCAAACCATGTTTTCGGGAATATCTGTTCGCCCTCCGTATCTGTTTGTACTGTGACCGTAAAAGGAGTAAGGAACAGAAACTGCTTCAGTGCCACCATGAGATAGGTAAGCTTCCCAAGATGAAGACGGTTGAGAAATTTTTTGCCAGGGGTGATAAGTACTTCCTGGCATATTGCTGCATCATAACCCATTCCTGCACTGATGCCGAAACGGTAGGCATGCGACCCAAGCTGGATCTTCGGAACATCCATGGAAACAATACGTCTTTTATTTAATATGATGCGAAGCGCTTCTTCAGGGTTCCTGGGAAGCCCCATGCTCCGGCAGAAATCATTGCCTGAACCAGTGGGGATGAAGCCGAAGATCACATTGTCCAGATCTTCAATTCCTGTCAGAACCTCGTAAATAGTTCCATCACCGCCAACAGTGACCAGTGTCGCCGGCTCATCCGGAGTTCCTGACGCGCTGATCTTACGCGCAAATTCTGTGGCGTGTCCCACATACTCTGTGAGATAATACTGATATGAAATCCCCTGACTCTCCATGATGCTGCGAAGATGGTTCCAGATCTCACGTCCCTGGCCCGATCTTGAATTGGGATTCACAATAAAAGAATACATATGAAAACCTCCAAACTGCTGTCAGCTTTATCATAACATTGAAGACAGCGTTTTACAAATTAAAAATTCTTAAAGAATTCTATATTTTACATAAATTTAACGTTTTTTTTATTCTGGATTTTACGAAGAAATTTTATACTTACAAAAAAGAAAGAGAAAACAGAGTTGGAGGAAATTATGATATATCTGGTAGAGGATGATGAGAGCATCCGTGAACTTGTTGTATATACGTTAAACAGTCAGGGGCTTGAGGCTCAGGGATTTGAGCGGCCTTCCCTTTTCTGGAAGGCACTGGAGAAAGAACTGCCGTCGCTGGTACTTCTGGATATCATGCTTCCAGAAGAGGACGGCCTTTCCATTCTGAAAAAGATCCGTATCCGTCCTGATGTGCGCAAACTTCCGGTGATCATGCTCACTGCAAAAGGCAGTGAATTTGATACAGTTGTGGGGCTGGACAGCGGAGCAGACGATTATATTCCGAAGCCTTTCCGTATGATGGAGCTGATCTCCAGAGTTCGGGCACTGCTTAGAAGATCCGAGGATAACGGAGCTGAAGAGTACCGCATGGACAACCTTTACGTATGTCCGGGAAAACATGAGGTAACAGTTGACAAAGAACCTGTGAACCTTACCCTGAAAGAATATGAGATGCTTTGTCTTCTTCTTAAAAACAGCGGCACAGTACTTTCCAGAACACAGCTTCTCAATCAGATCTGGGGATATGAGTTTGACGGAGAGAGCAGGACTGTGGATGTACATATCCGTACGCTCCGCCAGAAGCTTGGCACAGCCGGAGATATGGTGGAAACCGTCCGTGGAGTAGGATATAAGATCAGTGGAAAATCTGCATAACAGGAAATAAAAGAAGAGCATTTCGACGGAAAAAAGGCCATGGCACTTTTCTGGACGAAGTGCTTTTTTCATGCTATAATAGGTGAACCCTGAAGCATATCTGAAAAATGCTTTAAAGAGCAAGAGGTGAAATATAAATATGAAATCATTAGTTATCGCGGAGAAGCCGTCCGTTGCCAGAGATATCGCCAGAGTTCTCCACTGTAATCAGAAAGGGAACGGAACCCTTGAGGGAAAGGATTATGTAGTGACCTGGGCACTGGGCCATCTGGTAACACTGGCTGACCCGGAGGAATACGATAAAAAATATACGAAATGGGAGCTTACAACCCTTCCCATGATGCCTGAGAAGATGAAGCTGGTGGTGATCCGCCAGACATCCAGGCAGTATAATGCAGTGAAGACACAGCTTTACAGGAAGGATATCGGAGAGATCATCATTGCCACAGATGCAGGCCGTGAGGGAGAACTGGTTGCCAGATGGATCCTTGCCAAGGCAGACTGCCATAAACCTATCAAACGTCTGTGGATCTCATCTGTAACGGACAAGGCAATCAGAGATGGATTCGCACACCTTAAGAATGGTCATGATTATGATAATCTCTACCGTGCTGCACAGGCAAGGGCAGAGGCAGACTGGCTGGTTGGAATGAATGGAACAAGAGCACTGACCTGCAAATATAATGCACAGCTTTCCTGTGGGCGGGTGCAGACACCGACACTTGCCATGATCGCAAGGCGAGAGCAGGAGATACGGGAATTCAGGCCGGAAGATTATTACGGGATTACCTTACAGGCAGGGAATGTGTGCTGGACATGGAGAGACAAAAAGAGCGGAAGCCTCCGGACCTTTAAGAAAGAACGTGCACAGGAGATCCAGGCGAAAGCAGGAAAAAGCAGCCTCACAGTAACCAAAGTATCCAGAAAACCGAAGAAAACGTTTTCGCCGGGCCTTTATGATCTGACAACACTTCAGAGAGAAGCCAATCAGAAATATGGATTTTCCGCAAAGGAAACCTTAAATATCATGCAGAGACTGTATGAGAACCATAAGGTACTTACCTATCCGCGAACTGATTCCAGATATATAGGAAAAGATGTGGTTCCTACTATTAAGGAGCGTCTCCAGGCATGCGGAACAGGTCCTTACCGGAAACTTGCGGGAGCACTTGCCAATAAGCCGATTCAGGCCAATGCAGGTTTTGTAGATGATAAGAAGGTCAGCGACCATCATGCGATCATTCCTACAGAACAGTTTGTACAGCTGGACCATATGACCAATGAAGAACGAAAGATCTATGATATGGTCGTACGGAGGTTTTTAAGCGTGCTGTACCCGCCGGCTGTATTCGAGCAGGTAAGTATGGAAGGAACAGCAGCAGGAGAGACTTTTGCAGCAAGCGGACGTATTGTGAAAAGTGCAGGCTGGAGAGAAGTATACGAAGGCGGCTGGCAGGACGATGAGGAGGATGATTCCCGGGAAAAGCTGAAAGATCAGAAGCTTCCGGAACTGAAGGAAGGAGAAAACCTTACAGTAGAATCAGCTTCACTTACTAACGGAAAAACGAAACCGCCGGCAAGATTTACGGAAGCCACCCTTCTTGGTGCTATGGAGAATCCGGTTCATTTTATGGAGAGCCACGACAAAAAGGCTGCCAGAACATTGGGGGAGACAGGTGGACTTGGAACTGTTGCAACAAGAGCTGATATCATTGAGAAGCTTTTTAACAGTTTTATGATGGAAAAAAGAGGAAATGATATATATATCACGTCCAAAGCGAAACAGCTTCTGGAACTTGTGCCGGAAGATCTGAAAAAACCTGAGCTTACAGCAAACTGGGAGATGAAGCTTTCCGATATTGCCAGTGGAAAACTCCGTCAGGATAAGTTCCTCACAGGAATCCGTGAGTATGCCTGCGAGATCGTAGATGAGATCAAGAGCGGACAGGGAACTTTCCGCCATGATAATATGACAAACAAGAAATGCCCGAACTGCGGCAAACATCTTCTTGCAGTTAACGGAAAAAATGCCAGTATGCTGGTGTGTGAGGACAGGGAGTGCGGATACAGGGAGACTGTTTCCAGGACAACCAATGCGCGCTGCCCGAAATGCCACAAGCGTATGGAGATGCTTCTGAAGGGAAAAGAAGAGACCTTTGTGTGTCGGTGCGGATATAAAGAGAAACTTTCCTCCTTCCAGGCAAGAAGAGCAAGGGAAGGTGCAGGTGTTAATAAAAGGGATGTGCAGCGTTATCTTAAGAAGCAGCAGAAAGAGGTCAATGAGCCGGTGAATAACGCATTTGCACAGGCATTGTCCGGGATTAAACTGGATTAGATATCAGATAGAACATGTTCATGTTCACGAAACAGCAGTCGAAGCCTGAAAAGTGCCGGCAAATCCGGAATAGTGAGATCAGGTGCATACAGGCAGGACAGCAGAAAGAGAGGATTCGGATATGGGATTACAGGATGACAGAATGTCAGGAAACATTCAGGATATAGCAAGATTGATCACAAGACTTCTTCTTCAGGGAGATATGCCGCAGTATACACTTCCGGCAGCAGAAGCAGATTATACGGAAGCAGATCAGCTTTTTTCAAAAATCATGGGACTTGCGGATGAGGGAGATATCAACGGGGCAGAGAACGAGCTTCTTATGAACATGGAGGATGATGATCCGGAATATCTGGAACTTGCCCTTACATTTTATCTTTATCTCAATGATATGGACGGCGATTATCTGGACGACCATGATTATTCCAGAGAAGAGATCCTGGATGGTTTGAAGAGTCTTGCTGAAGACTGGGGAGTAACGGGACTGGAGACCCTGGTGTAATGCGGCGGGAAGTTACGCTGGAGGAAATTTCCGACGGCCGTTTATACGAAGCAAATGACATGGTAAAAGCAGACTGCCAGGACTGCAAAGGATGTTTTGACTGCTGTACGGGAATGGGGGATTCTGTTGTGCTGGATCCTCTGGATGTATGGCGTTTAAGCCAGGGACTTCATTTAAGTCCGGATCAGCTTCTTGCAGGAAAAATCGAGCTTGGCGTTACAGACGGGAATATTTTGCCACATCTTAAGATGGCAGGGGCAGAGGAACGATGCGTATTTCTGGATGGCAACGGAAGATGCTCCATTCACAGCTTCCGTCCGGGTTTTTGCCGTTTGTTCCCGCTGGGAAGATACTATGAGGACGGTGGCTTTAAATACATCCTTCAGATCCACGAGTGCAAAAAGACCAGCCGCAGTAAGATCAAGGTCCGGAAATGGTAGATACTCCGGATTTTCGAAACTACGAAAAATTTGTCTGCGATTGGCATTATTTTCTTCTGGATGTCCAGGAAGTTCTCTATGAGAGCGAGGACAGTGATCTGATCCGAAATCTGAACATGTATGTGGTGAACCAGTTTTACCGGAAGCCTTATGATGAGAAGCGGGATTTTTATGAGCAGTTTTATGAGCGGCTTGCAGCAGGTAAACAACTGCTCAGTCTGGGAGTATAATGCGTAGTTTGCTTTAATGCGGATATCTGCATATTATCCTGAAGATGTATGCAGAGTTTTATGCAGAGGAAAGAAAGGATTTTTTTGACATATGAACTTAAATCAGCTCACATATTTTGTGACTCTTGCCCAGATCGAAAATTATACCAGAGCAGCCAAGAGGCTGGATATTACGCAGCCAAGTCTGAGCCATGCGATTTCCAATCTTGAAAAGGAGCTTAAGGTTCCCCTTTTTGAGCGTCACGGAAGAAATGTCACCATGACCAAATACGGGGAAATGTTTCTGAAATATGTGCAGGACTCCTTACATATCCTGAATCTTGGGGTGGAGAGGATACAGGAAGCGGCAAGGATTCCGGGAGGAAGTATTTCCATCGGGTACATCCATACCCAGGGACGCCGGTTTATCCCGGAGCTTGTCCGCGGATTTTTAAATGAACAGAAAGGAAAAAAGGTCGATTTCCATTTCCAGAATGCAGCTACAGGAACGCTGATCCGGGGGCTGAAGGAAGAAAAGTTTGATGTGATTTTCTGTTCCCGTGCTGAAGGAGAAAAAGAAATCAGCTTTGTGCCGGTAGCGGAAGAAAAGTTGGTGGCTGTAGTGCCGGAGAACCATGCCCTGGCAGGCAAAAATACAGTGACAATAGAAGAACTGGGACAATATCCACAGGTGACTTTTACTCCTACCAGCGGATTGTATTTTGTGGTACGGGAGCTTTTTGAAAAAGAGGGGATCGTACCGGAAACCGCTTTTGAAGTGGAAGAGGATGGTGCACTTGCAGGAATGGTGGCAGAAGGTTTTGGTGTGGGAATTGTGCCGGATGTGCCGGTGATCCATACCTTGCCTGTGAAGATCCTGAATATTGAGAATCTTCATTATCGCCGTTACATATATATGGGAATGCTGAAAAACAGGTATCAGGGCTCTCTTGTGGAGCAGTTCAGGGATTATATCTTCAGGCATTACCGGATCTATGAAGTGATACAGTAGAATCTCTGTGAAAAAATTCTCATGAAAAATCTCTGCTTCTGTAATGAGGCGGAGATTTTTTTGAACACAGATCCAGGAGTGATTACTAAAAACCATAAAAATAATCTATAGATCACATGTATAAATTCGATGAAAGTTTAGGTTGAGATAAAAATGGCCAGTTGGTATAATAAGAACAGACACTTAGTTTAAAGTGATAAAGCGATGACGGAAATCCGTGATAAAATGAACGAAGTAAAGGAGATATTATGAACCAGTTAGAAGTATTAAGAGAGAGCCTTGGACAGTGCGATGAGATCATCCTGGATGCACTGCTTATGAGAAACAGAATCGTTGAGGACATCATGGTATACAAGGAAGCTCATGATCTTCCTGTACTGCAGCCGGAGCAGGAGGCGAAGCAGAAGGGATGGCTGGAAGCCAGAATGGAAGGTAGACGCCATAAGAAAGAAGTAAACGATGTTTTTGCAAGCATCACACAGAACAGTAAGAGAATCCAGTCCAGAAATCTCTTTAATTACAACATTTTCCTTATCGGATTCATGGGCGCAGGTAAATCTACAATTTCTGACTACCTGAAGAATGCACTGGCTATGGATGTAGTTGAGATGGATCAGTGTATCGTGGAGAGACAGGGAATGAGCATTTCCGATATCTTTGAGACTTACGGAGAAGAGTATTTCCGTGAGCTTGAGACCAACCTTCTTATTGAGATGCAGTCCAGATCTAATGTTGTAGTATCCTGTGGCGGTGGTGTCCCGATGCGGGAGCGCAATGTTGCTGAGATGAAAAAAAATGGCCGTGTCGTACTCCTTACTGCAAAGCCGGAAACTATTCTGGAACGTGTAAAGGATAATCATGACCGTCCGTTACTTGAGAACAACAAAAATGTTTCATTTATCGCTGACCTGTTGGAGAAGCGTCGTGCGAAATACGAGGCAGCAGCAGACATCGTGATCCAGACAGACGGAAAGAGTGAACTTGAGATCTGTGAGGAGCTGATTCACAGACTTCGTGAGACAGATGCGAATAAATAATCGCTGATCATAAAGCAGAATATTTTTTACATATAAAAAAGGACAGGTGTCCGATAAACCGTACAGAGATAAGGCGGGAATCGGGCAGCTGTTCTTTTATTATCGGATACAAATCGTAAATATCCATTTGATAATGAAGCTTTCGGACAGCAGATGACTGATCTGCCGTCCGCTTAATTGGTCTTATAAAAGATTTCTTTTGAGGTAGTCTCGATCACAAACTTCTTAAACGATTCCACAACCGGCGGATGATAAACATCTTTCAGCATGGCCATATAAAAATTTCTCTGCCAGCTTGGTGAAACAAGAGGCAGGATCTTAAGATCCAGAGAATGAAGGATAGGGATATCCGGGGCAATGCAGATGCCGAAGTCATTGGCAACAAACCCTGCGGCAACCTGATCCTCATCAATCTCAAAAGCAACATCCGGGTACTGGCCGATGCTCTTAAACAGCTGGTCAATGATCTGGCGCAGGCCGCTTCGCTTCTTGAAGATGATCTGCTTGTATGGAAGCGTTTCCTCCAGATGTATCTCGGATTTCTCAGCAAGAGGATGTTCCGGTGGAACGATGACGACCAGATCCTGCTTGGCAACCGGAATAAATTCAATCAGCGGTTCGTCGTCAAATTTGGAACAGAAGCCGATATCGTATTTCTTCTCTTTCAGTCCGGTGAGGATATCACCGGTAAGTACCTTATCACAGAACAGATTGAAATTGATCTTTTTTTCTTTGTTGGCATTAAGAAAGCTGCGGATGATCTTCGGCATAAAGTCAACACCCAGAGTTCTGAGAAAAGCCACATCAATCTGTCCTTCTCCCTTTCCTGCAAGCTGGAGACCGTTTACAGAGGAATCCAGCCGGTTCAGGGTTTGTTCCACATCCTCCAGAAAAGACTTGCCATACTTGGTGAGAGAAACATTCCGTCCGTTTTTTTCAAATAATTTCACTCCAAGCTCTTCTTCCAGAGAAGAGATCGCGTGACTTAAGCTGGGCTGCGTGATGGCCAGAACATCAGCAGCTTTTGTATAATGCTCCAGATGAGCCAGTGTCACGAAATAGCGAAGATGATACAGGTTCATTTTTCAATACTCCTTTCGTAAGTTTAGCTGAATGTTTTACTTCGGACAGATCCCAGGTAAGTCTGACAGACATAAGAGATTTGCCGGGCCGTATGCTGTGACGGTGGCAGTACGGCTGAATCTGTTTTATATAGTATAACATGATATATTGATAAAATCTATGAATTCTCCTGGTACAATTCAATTTGTTTTGTATTTAACAAAGTTATATAATGCTTATAAGAAAAAAGATACAAAATAATTTAAAAAAAAC
>ENA-OQCO01000078-OQCO01000078.1-human-gut-metagenome-genome-assembly--contig:-NODE-78-length-51061-cov-6.685613_pt1 | contig 51061 bp, 51 predicted proteins | sample MGYA00242500_ERZ504582 | MGnify/ENA primary metagenome ERZ504582 (study PRJEB26092, sample SAMD00036346) | human gut metagenome | host: Homo sapiens | study: EMG produced TPA metagenomics assembly of... | reverse complement strand
CTGTTATCAGATGAAGATGTAGCTTAGGAAACTTGTTTGACATCATGCGGTATTACACAGGTAAAGGGATTTACTTTCCTTTATGTATCGTATCACTTTGAGGAAATACAGCAGGTATGTACCAGAGCAATTCTGATGTCGGAGGGAAGTATTAATCTGATATTTGATAAAGAACAGATAAAAAAAGGGATCAGTGAAGACAATTATATTGATTATTATAATCATGTAAGCCAGCGTCTTCTGCACAGAGCACGTGGAAATGTTCCTACAGCGGAGTCACGGAAAGAAGTTCTTTATGTACGTGATATGTCAGGTAAATACCTGGATCACTTTCAATTCAGTGTCTATAAAGGTGAATGCCTGGTAATTCAGAGCCTGGATACCAGAATGTATAATGAATTTTTGGAGATACTGGAAAAGGAAGGCGGGTTCAAAGAAGTTGACATGCTTGTCGAGGGTAAAAAAGTATCAGATTACCGGACAAGAAAAATCGCATTTATGAAAGAAGAGGCAACCCAGACGATGCTTTTTGATGACCTGACAGTACGGGATAATATTTGCATAGGTCTTGATAGAAAAGCACCGAACATCTGGCTTAAGAAGAGAATCCAGAAATCTGTCCAGGAAGAGTATTATCGTATTTTCGGGGAAGATATCTTTGACTGTTATATAAATGAACTGAGTGATGAACAGAAGACCAGAGTAATTTATATGCGAATTCTTCTGGAAAAACCTGAAGTGGTATTTATGGTACAACCGTTTAAACATGCCGGTACACCACACAGGATGCAGGTGTGGGAGCTTCAGACACTGCTGCTGGAACGAGGAATATCGATTGTAATCCTGGCAATGAATATGTCGGATTCACTGACAATTGCAGACCGAGTAATACGAATCAGCCGTGTGGATGGAAAAATGACAACTAAAGAGTTTACATACAATCAGTTTTCAGAATTACCAATGTCATTGCCTTGGGTTGGTTTCTTTGATGAACTAAAAAATAACGGAGAGGAAATGTAAAATGGAAGTAATTGCGGGAATTGATATTGGAGGAACTAAATGTGCGGTTTCCTTTATACATATGAATGGGGATGAGGTAGAATTTTTGTCAAAGGAAAAAAGACCTACGGATGAATCACATCCAGATGAGATGGTGCAGTCGTTTGTGAATGAGATTGCAGAAAAACTGAATGATCATCCGGACTGGGAGCTTGTTTCCATCGGAATTTCCTGTGGTGGTCCGCTGGACGAAGAGAAGGGACTGATCTTATGTCCGCCAAACCTTCCGCACTGGGATCATATAGATCTTTTTACACCGCTAAAGGCAAAGTTTGGAGATGTGCCGATCATGCTGCAGAATGATGCAAACGCATGTGCACTGGCAGAGTGGCAGCTTGGCGCCGGAAAAGGATGCAGAAATATGATTTTCCTTACATTTGGTACCGGCCTTGGAGCAGGACTGATTCTGAATGGTGAATTATACAGTGGTACCAATGGTATGGCGGGAGAAGTAGGACATATACGTCTGGTAGAGGATGGACCGGTAGGCTATGGCAAGGAGGGGTCCTTTGAGGGATTTTGCAGTGGTGGCGGAATTGCACAACTGGGTCAGGTGATGGCTGAGGAAGCCCTCGACCGTGAGGAAATTCCTTCATTTTGCCAAAGTAAAGGAGAACTATTTAAAGTTAATGCCAGAACTATAGCAGAGGCTGCCGAAAAGGGAGATCCTCTGGCACTAAAGATATATGATATTGTTGCGGACAGATTGGGGCAGGGACTGGCAATACTGGTAGATCTTTTAAATCCTGAAAAGATTGTGATTGGTAGTATATTCCTGAGACAGGAGAAGCTTTTAAGACCGCGAATGGAAAAAATACTGAATAAAGAGGCGCTTGGGCAATCCGTGTCAGTGGTGGAAGTGGTTCCGGCAGGATTAGGAGAAAAACTTGGTGATTATGCGGCTGTTTCTGTGGGCCTCCGTGCATATCAGAAAAAATAGAAAGGGTAATATAATGAATGAATTAGAAAGACTTATGAAAAGATATCCTCAGCTCGTGGGATGTCGTGAAGCTATTACAGAGACATATCAGGTGCTGGAAGAATCTTTCAGAAATGGCGGCAAACTTTTGATCTGTGGAAATGGCGGAAGTGCTGCGGACAGTGATCATATCGTCGGTGAGCTGATGAAGGGATTTAAGAAGCAGCGCCCGGTTCCTGCGGATATGAGAGAGAAACTGGGAGAAGATCTTGCGGATCATCTTCAGGGAGCACTCCCGGCAATTTCCCTGGCAGGTCACGCGGCATTATCCACTGCATTTCTCAATGACGTAGCACCGGATATGGTTTTTGCACAGCAGGTTTATGGATATGGCAATGAAAATGATGTGCTGCTTGCAATCACAACATCCGGTAATTCAGGAAATGTTTTGCATGCGGTAAAAGTGGCACAGGCTAAAAATATGAAGACGATCGGTCTTACGGGACCGAAAGGCGGTAAGCTTAAAGAAGCAGCAGATACTTGTATCTGCGTTCCGGGAAGCTGTACAGCGGATATTCAGGAACTGCACCTCCCTGTGTATCATGCACTGTGTGCAATGCTGGAAGAGAGGTTTTTTGAGTAAAAGGATTTAAAATATTTTATTAGATAATAGTATAATTTGTTTACATGCAAAAAGGCACAACTGACAGAGAATAATCTGTGGGTTGCGCCTTTTTTATTATGTTTATTAAAGAAATTAAAGAACAGTGTAAGCTCCGTCGATAAGGATATCAGCACCGGTTGTGTATCCGGCAGATTCACTGCAGAGCCAGATAATTGCACCACAGAGTTCTTCAGGTTTAGCCATGCGATGCATCGGGAACATTGGCTGCCATGCTGCCATAAGTTCTGGTTCAACGAAGTCAGGATCTACAGACATTGGAGTTGCGACATATCCCGGGCTGACAGAATTAACACGAATATTTTTGTCAATCCATTCAATTGCAAGACTCTTGGTCATGTGGATAACGCCTGCTTTGGATGCATTATATGCTGCCTGGCACTGAGGAACATTTACAATGTGTCCGGACATGGATGCAATGTTAACCATACTTCCTTTGAAGTTATTTTCAATCATAACACGAGCTGCTTCGCGGCATACGATATATTCACCGGTAAGGTTAATGTCCAGACATTCTCTCCATTCTTCAACAGTTGCCTCAAAAGCGTCTTTATGGTAGCAGACACCTGCATTATTGACAACAATATCAAGTCGTCCATAGACTTCCATAATCTTTTCCATGCCTTTTCGTACACTGGATTCGTCTGTGGCATCGGCAATGATATCAAGAGCTTTTCCGCCTTCAGATTCAATCAGTTTTACTGTTTCTCCGGCACCGGAACGGGAAAAGATAGCAATATCAGCTCCGCAACGAGCAAGCTCGCGGCAGATTACCTGCCCGATACCACGTCCACCACCTGTTACAAGTGCAACTTTGCCTTCAAGTGAAAATAAATCTTGTAAATAATTGTTTTTCATAATCATACCTCACTATTGTGTATTTTTTTACTGCGGGAGCAGTTTCTTTTATAAGTTGTTACTGAGTAATATCTGGTTAATCTTTATGGTTAAGTATAATTCATTGATGCACCTCCTATTGGTTGAACTAGTGACAATGACTGTGTTAGAACTAAATATAAAATAGTTTTATAAAAAAGATTACAATAAGTATTTTGCATGCGTGAATTATAAAACACATTGGAATTAAAGTCAATAAATTTAATTTTCAACAATTAAATTTGTGAAAATAATACAAAAATCATGTCGATATTTTGATACGCTAAATTATTGACTTTTAGAACTTGTAGGTGTATTATAAAACCACTTTATAAAAAATATTTTGCAAAAGATATATAACAAACAACATGGAGGTGCAAATAATTATGGAAGGTAAAATGAAAGTCGCTGTTATGGAAGGCATTGGTAAGATGGGATTTACAGAGAGGCCAATTCCAACACCGGAAGATGACGAAGTATTGGTAAAACTTGAATATGTAGGAATCTGTGGATCGGATCTTCATTATTACGAACATGGCAGAATTGGTGATTATATTGTAGAGCCGCCTTTCGTATTAGGACATGAACCAGGCGGAACAGTCGTTGAAGTAGGAAAAGATGTAAAACATCTTAAAGTTGGTGACAGAGTTGCACTTGAACCAGGAAAAACCTGTGGACACTGTGAGTTCTGTAAAACTGGAAGATATAATCTATGTCCAGATGTAATCTTCTTTGCAACACCGCCGGTTGATGGTGTATTCCAGGAATATGTAGCACATGAAGCTGACCTTTGCTTCAAACTTCCTGATAATGTAGATACAATGGAAGGTGCATTGATTGAGCCTCTGGCAGTTGGCTTCCATGCTGCTAAACAAGGTGGTGCTGCGATGGGGCAGACAGCAGTTGTTACGGGTTCTGGTTGTATCGGACTTGTCACAATGATGGCGTTGAAAGCATTAGGAGTTGATCAGGTTTACGTAGTAGATATTATGCAGAAACGTCTTGATAAAGCTATGGAACTTGGTGCAACAGGTGTTATTAATGGAAGAGAAAAAGATACAGTAGAAGAACTTATGAAACTTACAAATGGCAGAGGTGTTGATCTTGCCATAGATACTTCTGGCACTGAAATTTGTGTAAAACAGGGTATGGAGGCTTTGGTAAAAGGAGGCACACAGGTTTTAGTCGGATATAGTGCTTCTGGCAATATGAACCTTCCAACCAGCCTGATCTGTGATAAAGAAATTTCAATTAAATCTGTATTCCGCTATCGCCACATTTATCCTCTTGCAATTCAGGCAGTTGCTGAAGGAAAGGTAAATCTGAAAGGTATTGTAACAAATATTTTTGAACTGGATGATATTCAGAATGCGATGGATAGAAGCGTAAATGAAAAAGCAGATATCGTTAAATCTGTAGTAAAAATCTGTTAAGCGCTCATAAAGGATAAGGAGTAAAACATGGCAAACGAATACTTACTGGAAATAAAAAATGTAAGAAAAGAATTCCCGGGGGTAGTTGCACTTGACAATGTGTCGCTGTTCCTGAAAAAAGGAGAAATTCATGCTCTGGTAGGTGAGAATGGTGCCGGAAAGTCAACTCTGATGAAAATTCTTGCTGGAATTTACAGTCTTGATCAGGGAGAAATTCTTTATGATGGAAAACCATTTCAGGCAAAGAAACCAGTAGATGCACTTGAAAAAGGAATCGCAATGGTACATCAGGAACTGGATCTTATTCCTGAGATGACTGTAGAAGAAAACGTATTTGCAGGAAGAGAAAAAAGCAATGGTATTGTGATTGACAAACGTGGAATGGAAAAACGTACAAAAGATTTAATGGAAAGTCTTGGGATTGATATCAGTCCCAAGACCAAAATTAAAGAACTTAGTACAGCACAGCAGCAAATGGTAGCGATTACACGCGCGTTGGCATTTGATGCAGAAATCATCATTATGGATGAACCTACTTCGGCAATTACAGACCGTGAAGTTGAACAGCTTTTTAAAATCATCAGAAAATTAAAGGCGCAGGGCAAAGCAATCGTATACATTTCTCATAAGATGGATGAGATTTATTCCCTTACAGATCAGATTACAGTATTTAGAGATGGATGTCTCATCGGTTCTGTTGCAACCAAAGATGTAACACCGGAAAAACTGATCAATATGATGGTTGGACGAGAACTGAATGATGTATATGATAAATCTTCTCCTAAGACAGCAGATTACGATGAAAACGAAGTACTGTTGAAAGTTGAAAATCTTACCAGAGAAAACGAATTCTATAATATCAATTTTGAAGTAAAAAGAGGAGAAATACTTGGCTTTTTTGGTTTGATGGGTGCTGGAAGAACAGAAGTTATGGATACTGTATTTGGTCTTCGAAAAGCTGAAAAGGTACTGTTACCATGAAGGGAAATCAGATGGGAACAGTAAAAAAAGCAATTTCAAATGGAATGGCATACATTACAGAAGACAGGAAAATCTCAGGATTGAATCTTATAGCTTCAGTCAAAGATAATATTTCCATTGCATATATGGATATGGTTACTAAAGGGAAGTTTCTAATTGATTTTAAAAAGGAAAAAGAAAATGCAGATGAACTTATCAAAAAAATTAAAATCAAGTGTTCATCTAGAGATACTTTGGCAGGAACGCTTTCCGGTGGAAATCAGCAGAAAATTGTAATTGCGAAATGGTTTATGGGAAATCCAGATCTTTTAATTATGGATGAGCCTACTCGAGGAATTGATATTGGTGCAAAAGCAGAAATCTATAAACTGATGGATATGTTGGTAAAAAGCGGTAAGAGTATCATTATGATTTCTTCAGAAACTCCAGAACTTCTGGGTATGAGTGACAGAGTAATTGTCATGCATGAAGGATACCAGACAGGTGAGTTTAGATGTGGTGAACTCGATCAGGATAAGCTGATGGCATATGCTATCGGTGAAGGAAATAAATATCACCAGTAATGAAATTAGCACGGATAGGAGAAAACGACATATGAATAAAAATGTAGATTCTGCAAAGAAAATAGACATAAGCAAAATTCTTGGAAAATATGGAGTATATATTGCATTACTTGTATTGTTTGTAGTAATGTCATTTGCTTCAAACTCATTTCTTACAGTAACAAACTTATTTAATATTTTAAAACAGAATGCCGTATACGGAGTTCTTGCCGTAGGAATGACTTTTGTAATTGTAACAGGTGGTATTGATTTGTCTGTTGGCGCAATTGTTGCATTGGCAGCATGTTTTGCGACAAAACTGGCACAGGATGGGTCTGGAGTTCCAGTTATTGTAGCTATATTAGTTGGGCTTATTACAGGTGTTGCCTGTGGTGCATTCAGTGGATTATTTATTGCAATAGCAAATATCCCTGCATTTATTGCAACATTAGCAACATGTACAATTGCCCGTGGTATTGTATTTGTATTTACAGATGGACGACCGATTACAGGTGTTTCTGATGCTTACAAATATATGGGACGTACTTCCTGGGGACCGGTTCCGGTAATGGTTGTGATTTATTTACTGTTTCTCGTTGTCGGTACATTTCTATTAAAATATACCAAATATGGAAGACATGTATTTGCAATCGGTGGCAACAAAAGAGCAGCACTTGTATCCGGTGTCAATGTCAAAATGACAGAATTCCTTGTATATGTAATCAGTGGATTCTGTGCAGCATTTGCAGGACTTTTACTTTCCTCACGTATTCAGACTGGGCAGCCAGCAGGTGGTGAAGGGATATGAACTGGATGCGATCACAGCAGCAGTTATCGGTGGTGCAAGTCTTTCCGGTGGTAAAGGTAGTGTGTTTGGTTCATTCATAGGTATTTTAGTAGTAGGTATTCTTACAAATGGTCTTGATCTTCTGAATGTATCTTCTTATTATCAGCAGATCATTAAAGGTGCAATCATTCTTCTTGCAGTAATGGCAGATAGAAAGAAAGACTGATCAAAAGTATAAAGGGTGTAAAAAACTAAAATATAATAACTGCGGAAGCGGATATTATAAAAAACAAAACCAAAATGGGAGGGTTACAAAATGAAAAAAAGAAGCGTATTAGCAATGGTAATGGCAATGGGTATGGTTATGGGACTGGCAGTTCCGGCAAGTGCAGCAGAAAATTATAAAATTGCCTGGGTAGACGGAAACCTTGCAAATGAGTCAAATGCAATCTGTACAGATGCTGCTAAAGCATATGCAGAAGAAAATAATGTAGACTTTACACTTCTTGATGGTCAGGGATCTGGTGAGAATCAGGTATCTCAGATCGAAACACTAATCGCTCAGGGAGTTGACTGTATCATCGTTCAGCCTTACGATGCAGCAGCTTGTCAGGTTGGTGTAGAAGCAGCAATTGATGCAGACATCCCGGTTCTGGTTACAAAGACAACAATTGAAGATAACAGCATCTGTCCATTCGTTGGACAGGATGACACTGTAGCCGGTGAAATGGAAATGGAATGGATGGCAGAACAGCTTGGTGGAAAAGGAAACATTGTAGTTATTGAAGGACCTACAGGTATTTCTGCAGCAATTCAGAGAAATGACGGTATTACAAAAACTCTTGAAAAATATCCAGATATCACTGTATTACATACACAGCCAGCAGACTGGAATCGTGATGAGGGTATGTCTCTTATGGAAACATGGCTTCAGGAAGGAAAAGAAATTGACGGTGTAGTTGCTCATAATGATGAGATGGCACTTGGTGCATATGATGCTATTGCGGATGCTGGAAAAGCTGGAGAAATTAAAGTTATTGGTATCGATGCAATTGATGCTGCAAAGAAGTCAGTAGCGGCTGGTGAACTTGATGCAACTGTTCTCCAGGACGTTGAAACAATCGGACAGAAGACTGTAGAAGTAGCTATTGAAATGTGTAAAGGTGAAAAAGTTGATGATGTATACAATGTAGATCCAGTGCTTCTTACAAAGGACAACATTGCTGATTATGTGACAGAATAATAATAGAAGGGATGAAGTGCTATGGCAAAAACAATGAAAGCATTGATGTATGACAAGGCAGGAAGAGAAAATTCCAGCGTGCGTCAGATTCCATATCCGGAATGCGGAGATGATGAGATTATAATTAAAGTAATGTCCTGCTCTATCTGTAAAGGGGCAGAGCATGACCACGACAATGGAAAAGGTACTGATCTGGCAAAATATCCAGTTGTTCCGGGGCATGAATTTGCAGGATACGTTTATGAAGTTGGTAAGAATGTAACAGGATTTAAACCAGGTGATCGTGTAACCGCAGATAACACGGAATATTGTGGTGACTGCTATTACTGCAGAAGAGAAGAATCCAATTATTGCCCAACATTCGGATCCCTTGGACATAATATTAATGGTGGATTTGCTGAATTTGTCAGAGTGAAAAAAGAAAAAGTATTTCATATTCCAGATCATCTTTCCTTTAATGCAGCAGCGCTTTCTGAACCAGTTGCATGTTGTATTCATGCAGTAGATCGTGCAAATATAAGATATGGTGATACCGTTGTAATCTTTGGCGCTGGTTCTATGGCTCAGATTCTGGGACAATTATTTAAAGCATCTAATGCTGAAAAAGTGTACATGATTGCTGGTAAGAGCAGTAAGCTTGAGCTTGCAGCAAAATATGGAATTATTCCGATTGAAATGGATCGAAATGATTATTCGGTACATGAAAAAGCATTACTTAAAGAGAATCCGTTAGGGGTAGACTTGATAATTGATGCGACTGGAAGTACAAAAGTAATATCAGAGTCAATGAAGCTCTTGAAAAAAGGTGGAACACTTCTTCAGTATGCAATCGTACATAGTGGAGAAAAAGTAGAAATGGATCCGGTTCTTATGTTTAATAATGAACTTACTTATACCGCATCCTTCTGCCAGTCTCATAATTTTGGAAGAGCGGTTGATGTTTTGGCTTCTGGAATTGTTGATGGCGACAGCTTGGTAACAGGAGAATTCCCGCTGGATGATTTTTATAAAGGCCTGGATGAGAATGTAAAGGATCGAAATTCTATTAAGGTGATTATTCATCCGAATACAGAAGAGTAATATTATAATTATACATGGCGGGCCTAAAAGCCTGCCATGTGTTGTCTGAGAATTTTTTTGAAATAATTTTATCAGAAAGAGTGAAGAAGATGAAAAAAAGAGGCGTTATAAATCAACAACTGAGTAATGCACTTGCAGGACTGGGGCATGGAGATTATTTCCTTCTCTGTGACGCAGGTTTTCCGATTCCAAAAGAGGTTGAAAGAGTAGATTTGGCATTGACATTTGGAATTCCGAATATGGATCAGTGTCTGAAGGCTATTCTCGATGAAATTGTAGTACAGAAGGTAACGATTGCAAAAGAAATGAAAGATCTGAATGATGAAGGATATCAGTTTCTCAAAAGAGTATTCAAAAATCAAAAATTGTGTGAAATTTCACAGGCAGAGCTTGTAAAATTGGCAGATAATGCTAAATTTATAGTAAGAAGTGGCGAACTCAGATGCTATTCAAATATATTACTGGAAGCAGCATCAGGAGTGGAGACTTTTAAAAATGATTTCATTATTGATCCGGCACAGATTTAGTTTGTAAAAGAATACTGTTTTATTGAAAGAAATTGAACTCAAAAATTTTCTTTTAATCGGTATCAGATCTGTAACATTTTGGACGTGCAACAGCAATATGTGTATAGATGTATTGTATAATGTTTCGTTAAGATGAAACTTGTTGATACGTATGTGATTTGGTATAATAAATATATATACATGCGTAGAGGGACAGAAATCAATAATATTATCAGAGGAGAATAAGGAGAAGAAAAATTTGGCGAGTGCAATGGAAATAAAACAGAAAAACAGAAAGAATGTCCTTCGGGTTATTTATAATGAAAAGAAAATTTCTAAGGCGGAAATATCAAAAAGGTTAGGCCTCAGTATGCCAACAATAGCACAGAATCTTTCAGAACTTTTTGATAAAGAGCTGATTTGTATAAATGGTACATTTGATTCTACAGGAGGACGTAAGGCAAAGGCAATCGGATTTAATGCAGATGCCAGATATGCAATCGGAATTGATATAACAAAGAATCATATAAGTGGAGTATTAGTTAATTTGTATGGTGAAATCATATATTCAGTTCGAGTAAGATATAGATTTGAAGAAAGCGATGCTTATTACAGAGAAATAGAAAAGCTGATATCTCACGTGATGGAAAAAGGACAGGTCGGAGCGACATCTATTCTGGGTGTTGGAGTAAGTATACCGTCTATCATTGCGGAGGATGGTAAGAGTCTTACCTATTCACCAATCATCGGAGCTATAAATATTTATGAAGATCTGAAGAAATATATTAATTTTCCTTATAAGATCATCAATGACTCCAACTCAGGCGGATATGCAGAACTGTGGCATGCGAAGAAAGTAAAGAATATGATTTATCTTTCTCTCAGTAACAGTATAGGTGGCGCAGTGTTGATGAACAATGAAATCTATTATGGAGACAGAATGCACAGCGGCGAATTTGGGCATATGACATTGGAGATTAATGGAAGACAATGCTACTGTGGCAAAAAAGGCTGTGTGGATGCCTACTGTAATGCGCAGAATCTTTCCAACCTTACAGATGGAGACTTAGGAAGGTTTTTGAACTGGTAGATGCTGGAGATGAAAGATGTAAAAAAGAATTTCGTCAGTATATGCAGTATCTTGCTGTTACAATTAATAATCTGTATGATATTTTGGATTGTGATGTTGTTCTGGGCGGTTATGTAGGTGGATATATGGAGAAATATCTGGATGAACTGCGACGCATGGTTTCAGAGAGAAGTACCTTTGAGACAGATGGAAGTTTTATAAAAACCTGTTTCTTTAAACATGAGTCATCAGCTGTAGGAGCGGCACTTTATTTTGTAGATAAATTTATTGATGAAATTTAAAAAGTCAGCCAGGAGGTATTGATTATGGAGTGGAATGAAAATATTACAGGATTACAGCACATTGGTATTCCAACAAATGACATGGATAAAACTGTAGATTTTTACCAAAAAATTGGATTTGAAATAGCACATGAAGCAATGGATGGGGAAGTGCGAGTTGTTTTCTTGAAATTAAAAGATTTGGTTCTTGAGACATATGAAAATAAAGCAGCAGCATTATGCGATGGAGCTGTGGACCATATTGCATTAAATGTAATGAATATTGAAGAGGCCTATAAATTTATCACAGGACTTGGAATAAAAATTCTCACTGAGATTACGTTTCTACCGTTTTGGGACAATGGAGTGAAATTTTTCATAGCACAAGGGCCAAATTTGGAAAGACTTGAATTTGCTCAGTATATAAAATAAAGACAAAACAAAGCAATAATCAGCCCTGATAAAGATTGATATCAGGGCTGATTAAGGTTATAATTGAACTACATTTGCATTGCATATTTATAACACAAGGAGGTATTTTTATGGGCAAAAGGAAAGCAATTGCAGCCGGACATATTTGTCTGGACATCACCCCGGCTTTTAAGAGTAAGGAAGAAAAATCTATCAAAGATCTTTTCAGACCGGGACAGCTGATCGCGATGGATGCGGCCAAAGTAAGCCTTGGCGGTTCAGTATCCAACACTGGAATCGGTATGAAACGTTTGGGTGCGGATGTGGAGCTGATGGGAATGGTCGGCAATGATGCATTCGGCCAGATGGTTCTTAATGAACTGGAGAAATATGATACTTCACCGGACAGTATGATTGTAAGAGATGGTGTTGGAACTTCATATTCAGTAATCCTTGCACCGGCAGGAATCGACAGAATATTCCTTCACTGTTCGGGAGCTAATGACACATTTACGTTGGATGACATCGATCTGGAGAAAGTAAAAGGTGCAAATCTGTTCCATTTTGGATATCCGTCACTGATGCGTATGATGTATATTGACGGTGGCAAAGAGCTGGTTCGTCTTCTGAAGGCTGTACATGAGCTGGGAGTTGCGGTGTCCGTAGATATGGCGATGTTTGAGGAAAGTACTGAGGCAGGAAGTCAGGACTGGAATGAACTTTTGAAATCTGTGATTCCATATATTGATTTCTTTGTACCAAGTATTGAAGAACTTTGCATTATGCTGGACCGTGAACGCTATCATGAGTGGAATGAAAGAGCACAAGGAGCTGACGTCACAAACTTCATTGATATTGAAAAAGACGTAAGGCCATTGGCAGATAAACTCCTTTCTTACGGAGCAAAAGTAATTCTTATCAAATGCGGTACACCGGGTATCTATTTCCGCACAGCAGACAAAGAGCAGATTCTGAAGATTGGTGGTGGAATCGGAGAAGAAATTGCAGATTCATGGTCTAATCAGGAAGCTTTCGAAAAGAGTTATCTGGTTGAAAAAGATAAAGTCGCTTCCGGAACAGGTGCAGGAGATACAACAATCGCAGCTTTCTTAAGTGCTATACTTGCAGGAAAAGACTGGCAGGATGCACTTCATCTTGCAACAGCTACCGGAGCACTCTGTGTACAGACTTACGATGCACTCAGTGGAATCATACCTCTTGAAGATGTGCAGAAAAAGATTGACGCCGGATGGGAGAAAAGAAAATAAATTTTTTTCAAATTAATAGTTTTTTTGAAAAACTTTTAATTGAATTTATCTACAATTGTTATTATAATTAAAGGCAGAGATAAATTAATTTACAGGAGGAAACAAGATGTTAGTTAACATGAATGATGTGCTTTATCCGGCAAAAAAAGGTAAATACGCAGTAGGCCTTTTTAACGCAGTAAACCTGGAACTGGCACGTGGAATCATTGCAGCAGCAGAAAGTTCTCAGTCACCGGTCATCATGGGAACAGCGGAAGTACTTCTTCCATATGGACCACTGGAGGAGGTTTCCTATTACCTTATCCCTATGGCTAAGAAAGCAAATGTTCCGGTTGTTATCCATCTGGATCATGGTCTTAAGAAAGAAACCTGTCTGAAAGCACTGGAACTTGGATTCTCATCCATTATGTACGACTGCTCTACAGATTCTTATGAAGATAATGTAAGAAAAGTTAAAGAGATGGCAGACATCGCGCACTCTTATGGGGCAACCATCGAGGGTGAGCTTGGACATGTAGGAGATAACCCGGATTCTGCAGAGGGAAGCTCTCATATCAATCCGGCTGACTTCTATACAGATCCTAAAATGGCCAAAGACTTTGTTGACAAAACTGGTGTAGATGCTCTTGCAATCGCAGTAGGAACTGCTCACGGAGCATACAAACTTCCACCGAAACTTGATTTTGAACGTATTCATACAATTGCAAATACTGTAGATGTACCGCTTGTTCTTCATGGTGGATCCGGACTTACAGACAACGACTTCAAACGCGCAATTCAGGAAGGTATCAGTAAGATCAATATCTTCACAGATATCAACGTTGCAGCAGTAGAAGCTGAGTTCCGTAAATTCGAAACTATGAATAAAGGTATCATTGATCTGATCCCGGCAGCAGTAGAAGCTGTAAAACAGGAAACATTAAAGAAAATGATGCTTTTCTCCAGCAATGGAAAAGGCACATTAAACCAGCCATCCCAGGATGAGCTTGTAAAAGCTGTTGTTCAGGAAGTGCTCAGAGAACTTGGTAGGAAATAATTACATAATATAAAAAGGTGCGCCGTAAGGCGCACAACAAAAATACAGCAGGTGAATTGCTCACCTGCTGTATTTTTTAACTTTTTTGAGGGGGGAGATAGAGAGTGGTTATTCATCTATCCAAAATCTATTATAGGGAAGAAATATGTTCAAAGTGTGTACTAATTCTAAAAGAAATCTAAAAAGGGTAAAGAAAAATTAAAGAAAATCTATAATTTTTACAGCGTATTGTAGTTTCACAGAAAAAATGGTAGAGTGTAAACACCTGCTGAAAGTCAGCAGATAATATCATAGGGATTCCGGTTCCGGAAATCCATTTTCAAATGTCATTTCGACAACTATTCCAAAGAAGAAAACATAATAAGTTCAGAAAGGGGAGATGCCTATGCCCTGACAGATTTACATCCAGTTTACTTTGTTGAGAGAGGCTGCCGGAGAGGAAAAGGCAGCAAAGAGGAGTTCGCAGATGAATTTTAATATGAAAAACAGAATATGGAAAAATTTAAGTGCAATGAGTATGGCCTTTTTCATGACAGGAATGGTTCTTGGAGGATGTGGACAGACAACGGTTTATGCGGCGGAAGTGGCGTATGAAAGTGTGGAATTTGAAGAACATTCTGAAACAGAAGAGACAGGGATAGAAGAATCCGGAACAGATGAATCCGATCCGGATGAAATACAATCAGAAGAAAATTCGGAAGAAACTGAAGCTGAAGAGAGGGAAGATTCCGAAGAGAAGGATCAGGAGAAGACCAATCTGTCTGATGGTAAATCGGAAGAAGAGGATAAAGAGACCGAGAATAAAAAGAAAACACCAAACTTTACGGTTAGCGTAGTCGCAGATGAAAATACAGTAAAAGCAGGAAGCGACCTGGTATATACGGTGACACTGGAAAATACAGGTGATGTAATGTTGAAAAACATACAATTGCAGGAATTGTTTTCAAACCAGAATCTGCAGGGCGAGTGGTCCGGGGATAATTTAGAACAGCTAGATGTCGGAATTAAGAAAGAACTGTATCTGACAGTGAGACTTCCAGAGAATCAGGAGTCGGCTGTTTCTGTGAAAATTCTGGCATCTGCAGAAGTTGAGATGACAGAAGTAGATACGGAGGATGCTGTAATCAACAGAGAGACATCCCTTGATACAAAAATTATCCCACTGGAAGCATCTTTTGAAGTGACGAAAACGGCTGACCGTTCCGTTGCAGTGCCTGGAGATAAGATTCTGTTTCAGATCTGCATTCGAAATACCGGAGAGCGGACACTGCATTCTGTAGTTACGACAGAACGTTTTCAGCTTGGAAATGTACCGGTACAGTTTTTAGAAAAGGAGGGGGTGGTTCTGAATAAGTCAAAGACAAAAGCAAGGATCGAAAGAATTGAACCGGGCAAGGCAGCAGGCCTGCAGGCAATGGTAACATTGCCGGAAAACCTAAAAGAACAGGAACTTTTGAATGAAGTAACCGTGACGACACTGGAGACTGGGGAGCAGGTGATGACTTCTCAGGCAAAAATTCAAATCAGGGCGACTGAAGAGGTGGAAACAGAAGATGCAGACAGAACATCTGTGGATATGGATAATAGCGCAGTTTCCCATACGGGAGAGAGTTATCCGGCCTCTACACATCCAAAAACCGGAGATCCGTACCAGCCGTTTCTGTGGCTGGCAATGATCCCCGGTTCTATGCTGGCTGCGGGCTGGATACGCAGACGGATGTAATTACAATTACAGAATATCGATATGTTCTCCGGCAAGTGCTTTGTTCATACTGCGGACAGCACAGAACTTACCGCACATACTGCAGGTATCGCTGTGGTCATCCTCCGGAAGACGGTCATCACGGATAGCTTTGGCTGTTTCCGGATCAAGTGCACATGCAAACTGTGCATCCCAGTCAAGGACGCGGCGGGCATCTGCCATCTTGTCATCGATATCTCTCGCGTGCGGGATTCCTTTGGCAATATCTGCCGCATGGGCCGCAATCTTGGAAGCAATGATTCCCTGTTTGACATCTTCTACATTCGGAAGAGCCAGATGTTCAGCAGGTGTTACATAGCAGAGGAATGCGGCTCCATTCATGGCTGCAACAGCACCACCGATCGCAGCAGTGATATGGTCATATCCAGGGGCGATATCGGTAACGAGAGGTCCAAGTACATAGAATGGCGCTCCCATGCAGATGGTCTGCTGAACTTTCATGTTGGCAGCAACCTGATCAAGCGGCACATGACCTGGTCCCTCAACCATGACCTGTACGTTATGAGCCCATGCACGTTTGGTAAGCTCTCCAAGACGTACCAGCTCTTCAATCTGGCATACATCAGTGGCATCAGCCAGACAGCCAGGACGACATGCATCTCCAAGAGAAATAGTAACGTCATGCTCTTCACAGATGTCCAGAATCTCATCGAAGTATTCATAGAACGGATTTTCTTCACCGGTCATGCTCATCCATGCAAATACAAGGCTTCCGCCACGGCTTACAATGTTCATTTTACGTTTGTGTTTTTTGATCTGCTCGATGGTCTTTCTTGTGATTCCGCAGTGGAGAGTAACAAAATCAACACCGTCCTCAGCGTGAAGGCGAATTACGTCGATAAAATCATGAGCAGTCAGTTCAGAGAGATCTCGCTGATAATGAATGACACTGTCGTATACCGGAACGGTTCCGATCATTGCAGGACACTCATGTGTCAGTTTCTGGCGGAACGGCTGTGTATTGCCGTGGCTGGAGAGATCCATGATCGCTTCTGCACCGAGATCTACTGCTTTCATAACTTTCTGCATTTCGATATCATAATCTTTACAGTCTCTGGATACACCAAGGTTTACATTGATCTTGGTGCGTAGCATGCTGCCGACACCTTCCGGGTTCAGGCAGGTATGATGTTTGTTGGCACAGATCGCTACTTTACCTTCGGCAACCAGTTCCATCATTTTTTCAACCGGCATGTGTTCTTTTTCTGCAACAGTTTTGATCTGAGGGGTTACGATGCCTTTGCGTGCGGCATCCATCTGTGTTGTATAAGTTGTCATATGGTATATTCTCCTTCTATGTAAATGATAATTTTTATTGTGTTTTTCCAAGGGTGTGATCCAGTGGACCAGAACCATGTCCGAGATCCAGCTGTGTCTTCAGGGCATCGGTCAGATACTGCTTGGAACGGCGTACAGAATCTTCAAGAGAAAATCCTCTGGCTAGATTTGAGGCGATCGCACTGGAAAGAGTGCAGCCGGTGCCGTGAGTATTTGGATTGTTGATGTGTTCACCATGCAGCCAGATGCCATGTCCTTTTGTATAAAGAAGGTCATTTGCATCGTTGATGCGATGACCGCCTTTCAGAAGGACAGAAATGTGAAAGCTTTCATAAAGTCTGTGAGCAGCTTCTTCCATAGATTCAGCATTTGTGATCTGCATCTGCAGTCCGGTGAGCACTTCAGCTTCCGGAATATTGGGTGTGATGATCTCTGCAAGAGGAAAGAGTTCCTTCTGAAGTGTTTGCTCGGCATCTTTGTCCATCAGACGATGTCCGCTGGTGGAGATCATAACAGGATCCAGTACGATATGGTGTGCATGGTACTGCTGTAATTTGACAGCAACGTGATGCATGATCTCAGCGGATGAGAGCATGCCGATCTTAACTGCATCAGGAAAAATGTCAGTAAAGATGCAGTCCAGCTGGTTGTCAAGAAATTCCGGAGAGGTTTCCTGAATTCCGTAAACACCGGTTGTGTTCTGGGCGGTCAGAGCTGTGATCGCACTCATGGCATAGACTCCGTTCATGATCATGGTCTTGATATCTGCCTGAATGCCGGCACCACCACTACAGTCGCTTCCGGCAATCGTTAATACTGTTTTCATAATCGTGTTATTCCTTATTGTTTTGTTGAGATTTACAGTTTTTGCAGTTCCGTAAGAAAATGTCTGACGGCTTCGGCTTTGTTATCAGATTTAAAAAGTCCGCTGACAACGGCGGCACCGGAAATCCCACTTCCTGCAAGAAGATAAAGGTTGTCAGCAGTAACACCGCCGATTGCAACAACCGGAATTTCTACAGCCTGACAGATCGCTCGCAGAGTTTCGACAGGAAGTTGTGTGACGTTGGTTTTAGTGGTGCTTCCGAAGACTGCACCGCAGCCTATGTAGTCTGCTCCGGCATTCTGGGCTGCAAGTGCTTCTTCGACATTATGGGCACTTCCGCCGATGATAAAGTCAGGCCCGAGAAGCTGACGTGCTTTCTGGATGCCCATATCAGAAAGTCCGACATGAACACCGGAAGCATTTGCTTTCTGTGCAAGATCCGGGCGGTCATTGATGATCAGTGGAACATTGTAACGTTCACATATTTCTTTTAAAAGGGCGGCTTCCTGAAGGATTTCTTCGTCAGAAGCATTTTTTTCACGAAGCTGGACACAGCTGACACCTGCGCGAAGGAGTTCCTCGGTAACGGATGCAAGTGTTTCATCGGGTTTCAGCCAGCTTCGGTCTGTAACAGCATACAGTTTCAGCTGTTCTGGTGATATTTTCATAGGTCTTTCTCCAATATCTGATCAGAATTTATGTTTCGAGGTGTACATTAATTTCTCTTCCAGTACATCAAAAAGATGTACATGAAAACTTCCAATGCCGGATTTTTCTGCGTCTGTTCGTCTGCCCGCTTCAAGGGCAGTTTCACGCCAGAGTGCTCCGGCGGCACGGACCGCATCAAATGCAGAAGTGTCCGTACACAGAAATAATGTGCAGAGTGCAGAAAGCATACACCCGCCACCGGTGATTCGTCGAATCCTGGAGTCACCGCCGGTCAGAATCTGTGTCTGCTTTCCATCAGATACCACATCCTCTTTGCCCGTGATCAGAACTGTGCAGTTGAGAAGAGATGCCGCCTGCCCTGCAATCAGACAGACATCACGTTCTGCCATCTGCAGGGAACTTTCTACACCGCCGTGTTTCTCGGGACTGTCGGTATCTGAAAGAAGAGAACATAGAACAACGGCTTCTTCCTGATTACAGCGAACAGCAGTCGGATGAACGGCTTGAAGAAGTTTTTGCAGCTCTTTTCTTCGAAATGTGCTGGCACCGGCGCCGACCGGATCCAGGACGACCGGGTGGCCAAGGGCATTTGCCTTCTGTCCGGCAAGGATGCAGGCCTGTATTTTGGCAATGTCCGGTACTCCGGTATTCAGAAGGGTTCCATGACAGAAAGAAGTGATTTCTTCGACTTCCTGTTCATCCTGTCCCATTACGGCACTTCCGCCGGCTGCAAGCAGTAGATTGGCAACATCCTGCATGGTTACCGGATTAGTGAGACAATGAATCTTGGGAGCATTCTGGTGAATGCAGAAAGAAATTTCTTCTATATTATTAAGTGACATAAATTATCTCCTGGCGGCAAGAAATACCTGGCTTTTTTCAAAAACACGAAGCAGGATAAAGGCCAGTACACTTCCGGTAAATGTTGAGATAAAAAACGGGATCATGTATACGGTGAATCCGGCCGGGGCAAGTCCCATGAGAAGTTTGGCTACCGGATAGGCTGCAAGACCTCCGAGGATTCCGGTTCCCAGTGCTTCTGCAACACAGGTAAGACTTAATTTGCGGGTGAGTCGGAAGACCAGACCACAGCATAAGGCGCCAACCATGCTTCCGGGAAAGGCAAGAAGACTGCCGATTCCTAGCAGGTTGCGGATCAGACTTGCACAAAAAGCAATGCCGATTCCCCACCATGGGCCAAGCATGACTGCTGCAAAGACATTGACCATATGCTGGACCGGAGCACATTTGCTTCCGGCAACAGGAACGCTGATCAGACTTCCGGCAACAGCAGCTGCTGTCAGTACACCTGCAATGGCCAGTTTCTGAGTGGATGTTGTTTCTTTTGTGTTCATTTTGAGTAAACCTCCTGTTCTACCTGATGAGGGATGAGCCATTGACAGCTTCTTAAAAATCTGATAACAAAAAAGAAGATACCGCAGGGGTACCTTCGTTCAATGTGTCTGGTATTTCCCTACGTTGGCATTATCCAAATCAGGTTAAGGGTCGAAACCAATCAGTTTCCTCTCAGCCGGCTTCAGCCAGCTCCCCTATTTTGTAATTTTACTTTCCTATTATACTGCCAGTTAAAGAAGATGGCAAGACTATATTCAGTGATGTTTTGTAAAAAGCAGAAAAGCAGAAAAGGAAGACAAAATCTACAAACATTGAAAAGAGAATCTGTTTGTGCTATTCTGTAATGGAGTATATATCCCTAGGCAGAGGAGGACAATATGAAAGTATCAACATTATTGGAAGGTTTGAAATATATCTGTTGTCAGGGCAGCACAGAACAGGAAGTCTCTACAGTTGTATATGACTCCCGAAAAGTAGAAGAAAATTCCCTGTTTATCTGCATTCGCGGTGCGGTTGTAGATGGACACAAATTTGTACCGGATGTGATCAGGAAAGGTGCGAAAACACTCGTTGTTGAAGAAGAGGTAGAAGCACCGGAAGATGTAACTGTGATCAAAGTTGCAGATACCCGTTATGCGATGGCCTTTATTTCCGCTGCATATTTTGGACATCCGGCGGAGAAACTGAAAACGATCGGAATTACCGGAACAAAAGGAAAAACTACCACAACATATATGGTAAAATCCATTCTCGAAAATGCAGGATACAAAGTTGGACTGATTGGAACCATCGAAGCGATCATTGGAGAAGAATCCATTCCGGCATGCAACACAACTCCGGAATCTTATCTGGTGCAGGAATACTTTCGTAAAATGGTAGATGCAGGATGTGACTGTGTAGTTATGGAAGTTTCTTCACAGGGACTGATGCTTCACCGTACACAGGGATTTGTCTTTGATTATGGTATCTTTACCAATATTGAACCAGATCATATCGGACCAAACGAGCATAAGGATTTTGATGATTATCTCAGATGCAAATCTATGCTGCTCCAGCAGTGTCGTGTGGGAATTGTCAACAGAGATGATGAACACTTTGAGAGAATTATCGAAGGTCATACCTGTCAGCTGGAAACTTACGGATTTTCTCCGGAAGCTGACTTGCGTGCAGAAGATGCACATATGGTAGGCGGCAAAGGATATCTAGGTATCTCTTATCAGCTGAAAGGACTGATGGAATTCCCGGTTGAAATTGATATTCCGGGTAAATTCAGTATTTATAATTCACTGACTGCAATCGCAATCTGTCGTCATTTCAATGTATCACAGGAAAACATCATCAAGGCACTGAAAGTGGCGAGAGTCAAGGGTCGTATCGAGGTGATCAAAGTTTCTGATGAATTTACATTGATGATCGACTATGCACATAATGCAATGGCACTGGAGAGTCTGCTTACTACATTAAGAGAATATCATCCGCATCGACTGGTCTGCCTGTTTGGCTGTGGAGGAAACCGTGCAAAATCCCGCCGTTATGAGATGGGAGAGGTCTCTGGCAGACTGGCAGATCTGACGATCATCACATCCGATAACCCGAGATTTGAAGAGCCACAGGATATCATTGATGATATTAAGATCGGCATCAGTAAGACGGATGGAAAATATGTCGAGATCTGTGACCGCAAAGAAGCGATTGCCTATGCAATCCATCATGGAGAACCCGGAGATATCATTGTTCTGGCAGGAAAAGGACATGAAGATTACCAGGAGATCAAAGGTAAGAAGTATCCTATGGATGAAAGAGTCCTGATCGCAGAGATTCTTCAGGAGGATAAAGAAAGAGCAGATAAATGATCTACGCGGATATCATTGTGGATATATCCCACGAAAAGCTTGACCGCAGTTTTCAATACAGAGTTCCGAAAGAACTGGAAGCAGAGATTCAACTGGGAATGGTAGTGACCATTCCCTTTGGAAACGGTAATCATGAAAGAAAGGGATATGTGACAGGCCTTTCTGACAAACCGGCATTTGATATATCCAAAATGAAAGAACTTCATGGAATCTGCAGCAGTGAGGAGACCACAGAAGAACGCCTGATTGCACTTGCGGCATGGATGAAGAACCGATACGGTTCTACAATGGTACAGGCGCTGAAAACGGTTCTTCCGGTCAGGGAAAAGGTCAAAGCAAAAGAAAAACGTTATATAGTACTGAATATGGATGTGGCAGCGGCAGAGCAGCTGGAAGCGGAACTGGAGAGTGGCAGATGCAAAGCCAGGGCAAGACTGGTTCGGGCGCTTCTGAAAGAGAAGAAACTGGATTATACAAAAGCGTCTAGAGAACTTGGGATGACAGCAGCTGTGATAAGGCCGCTGGTGGATCAGGGTGCAGTGCTGGTGACACAGGATGAAGTCTATCGAATGCCGGTAGACGGTTCTGATATTCCACGGGAACAACTGTCCATGCTTACAGAGACACAGGAAGCTGCGCTGTTGCAGATTCAGGAAGAGTGGAAGCAGGAAACACCACGTCCGGTTTTGATCCATGGAGTGACTGGAAGTGGAAAGACGCAGATTTATATGAAACTGATTCAACAGACAGTGAATGAAGGAAAACAGGTTATCGTACTGATTCCGGAGATTGCCCTGACTTATCAGACAGTCCGCAGGTTTTATGGATGGTTTGGGGATAAAGTTTCTGTGTTGAATTCCAGACTTTCACAGGGAGAGAGATATGATCAGTTCAAGAGGGCAAAACGTGGTGAGATCCAGATTATGGTTGGCCCCCGTTCGGCTCTGTTTACACCTTTTTCCAGACTGGGTTTGATCATCATTGATGAGGAACATGAACAGACATATAAAAGTGAAAACAGCCCAAGATACCATGCAAGAGAAACGGCAGAATATCGTGCACAGATGGAAAATGCCCGCCTTGTCATGGGCTCGGCTACTCCATCACTTGAAGCGTATACAAAGGCAAAAGACGGAGAATATCGTCTGGTAAAGCTGGAAGCACGCTATGAGGACCGGCCGCTTCCGGAAGTTACTGTTGTAGATCTTCGCGAGGAATTAAAAAACGGCAACCGTTCCATATTAAGCCGTAGTCTGAAGACTGCAGTTGAGAGGAGACTGGAGAGAGGAGAACAGTCAGTACTTTTTCTGAACAGAAGGGGATATGCCGGTTTTGTATCCTGCCGTTCCTGTGGGGAAGCGTTGAAATGTCCACACTGTGATGTGGCGCTGACAGAACACAACAACGGAAAGCTGGTCTGTCATTATTGTGGCTATGAACAGCCACGGGTGGAAAAATGTCCGAGGTGTGGTTCTCCGTATATCGGCGGTTTTAAAGCCGGGACACAGCAGATTGAGCAGGTTCTTCGAAAGACTTTTCCAAAGGCACGCGTTCTTCGAATGGATTACGATACAACGAGAACAAAAGGAAGTTATGAGAAAATACTGTCATCTTTTGCAGAACACAAAGCAGATATTCTGGTAGGTACGCAGATGATCGTTAAAGGACATGATTTTCCGGATGTGACGCTGGTCGGTGCGATTGCGGCAGATCTGTCGCTGAATGCTGCTGACTATCGCTGTGCAGAACGTACATTTCAGCTGCTGACACAGGCCGTCGGCCGTTCTGGCAGAGGGAGAAAAGCCGGTGAGGCGATCATACAGAGCTATCATCCGGATCACTATAGCATTCAGGCGGCTGCAAAGCAGGATTACGAAGCTTTTTACCAGGAAGAGATGGCATACCGTATGCTGATGGATTATCCACCGGCGGCACATATGCTGTCTGTGCTGGCATCCGGAGAAGATGAGAAGCTTCTGGAGCAGGGAATGGACTATCTTGCGAAGTTTGTAGAGCGCATTAGCGGAAAGTACAGAGTACATGTGATCGGCCCTGCATATGCATCCGTGGGAAAGGTAAATGATATCTACCGAAAGGTATTGTATTTGAAACACAAAGATGAACGTGTACTTCAGGACATAAAGAATAAAACAGAGAAATACATTGAAGTAAATTCCGGATTCCGGAAATTATATATTCAGTTTGACTATACATAAATATCAGGATCGCAAGAACAATTTGTTGTGGAGCAATCCGCAGTATTTATATGCACCACAAAAGAAGAAAAAGAGAGGAAGAATAATATGGCAATCAGAGTAATCAGAACAGAAGAAGATCCGGTTTTGCGAAAAATCAGCAAGCCGGTAAAAGAAGTAACTCCAAAGATCATAACACTGATCGATGACATGCTGGATACCATGTATGAGGCAATGGGTGTCGGACTTGCAGCACCACAGGTCGGTATTTTGAAACGAATTGTAGTCATTGATGTAGGAGAAGGCCCGATCGTACTGATCAATCCGGAAATCCTTGAAACTTCCGGAGAACAGACTGGTGACGAAGGCTGCTTAAGCGTACCGGGAATGGCAGGTCAGGTGACTCGCCCAAACTATGTCAAAGTTAAAGCCATGGATGAAGAGATGAATGAAGTGATCTATGAGGGAACCGAACTTCTGGCGCGTGCATTCTGCCATGAAATCGATCACCTTGACGGAAAAATGTACACAGATCTGGTTGAGGGAGAACTCCACAGAACCAGCTATGAGGAAGACTGATTGCAATAAAGAGCAATTAAGGTGATCACAGATTAAATAATGAAACAGCCCCATGTATAATGGGAGAAAAGAGGAGCAGACTACTATATGAAAATTGTTTATATGGGAACGCCGGATTTTGCGGTACCGCCTCTTGCGGCACTTGTACAGAATGGATATGAGGTGACTGCAGTTGTAACACAGCCGGATAAACCAAAGGGAAGAGGCAAGACACTTCTGCCGACACCGGTCAAAGAAGAAGCAATGAAACACGATATTCCGGTTTATCAGCCGCTCAAAGTGCGTGAACCGGAATTTGTGGAAACTTTAAAAAAACTGGAACCGGATATGATCATCGTAGCCGCTTTTGGACAGATCATTCCAAAGACGATCCTGGATATGCCAAAGTATGGATGTCTGAATATTCATGCATCACTCTGCCGAAATACAGAGGTGCGGCACCGATCCAGCAGGCCGTGATCGACGGAGAAAAAGAATCCGGTGTAACGATCATGCAGATGGGGGTTGGATTGGATACGGGAGATATGATCTCTCAGGCAGTCGTACCACTTGCAGAGGATGAGACAGGTGGAAGCCTTTTTGACAAACTGGCAGAGGAAGGTGCCGCTCTTTTGATCAGAACGATTCCTTCAATTGTAGATGGAACTGCTGTTTATACAAAACAGCCGGAAGAGAGCCCGACACCGTATGCAGCTATGATCAGCAAGAAAATGGGTCTGATGGATTTTTCAAAAAGTGCTGTTGAACTGGAAAGACTGGTGCGTGGACTGAATCCGTGGCCGAGTGCATATACGTTTCTTAATGGAAAGACGCTGAAGGTGTGGAAATGTGCAGTTGAGCGTGCAGAATGTGGAAAAGAAGCACCGGGAACGATCATTGGTGTGGATAAATCTGGCATTCATGTTGCATGCGGAAGTGATACACTGATTCTGAAGGAAGTGCAGCTGGAAGGAAAGAAACGGATGGAAACAGATGCGTTTCTTCGCGGATATCAGGTAACTGCAGGGACGATGTTGAAAGATCATAAGGAGTGATGCGGATGTACGGATATGGATACGGATATTATGGATTTGACTGGACCTATGTGCTGCTGATCATTGGAATGCTGCTGTCACTTGCTGCATCTACAAGGCTGAAAAGTACATTTTCCTATTATCGCAGAATCAGAAGTGCATCCGGTCTTACCGGAGCGGAGACAGCAGAGAGAATCCTTCGTGCGGCAGGGATTACAGATGTACATGTAAGAGCAATTTCCGGAAGCCTTACAGATCATTACGATCCAAGGACAAAGACTGTAAGTCTTTCCGAGGATATCTATGATAAAACTTCACTGGCAGCAGTTGGAGTAGCTGCGCATGAGTGCGGACATGCAATTCAGCATGCAATCGGCTATGCACCACTTGAATTTCGCAGCGCGATCGTTCCGGTGGCGAATTTTGGGAGCACGCTTTCCTGGCCGTTGTTTCTGATCGGACTTTTTTCAGGAATCCGCCCACTGGTAACAGCAGGAATCGTTCTCTTTTCACTTGCGGTTCTGTTTCAGCTGGTGACGCTGCCCGTAGAGATCAATGCATCTTCCAGAGCTTTGAAAATGCTTCAGAGTACAGGAATTCTTGGGAGTGATGAGACAAAAGGTGCAAGAAAAGTACTGACAGCTGCGGCAATGACCTACGTAGCTGCACTGGCTGCTTCCATACTGCAGCTGCTGAGACTTTTGATACTTGCAGGAGGAAGAAGACGAGATGACTAGTGGAATCAATACAAGAGAAATGATCATGGAGATCCTTCTTCAGATTGATGAAGAGGGAGAACACAGTCATATTGCGATTCGTAATGCGCTTTCCAAATATCAGTTTCTGCCGAAACAGGAGAGAGCTTTTATCACAAGAGTCTGTGAGGGAACACTGGAATACAGGATATTGATCGATTATATCATCGATTCTTTTTCTAAGATCCCTGTTGATAAAATGAAACCGCCGATCCGCGAGATTCTGCGAAGTGCAGTATATCAGCTGAAATTTATGGATCGTGTGCCGGACAGTGCAGTCTGCAATGAAGCGGTGAAACTGGCACAGAAAAAAGGATTTTATAATCTGAAACCGTTTGTAAACGGTGTACTTCGCACGGTGGCAAGACAGATGGATGAACTGGAATATCCTCCAAGAGAAGAGAATCTTGTACGTTATCTTTCGGTTCGCTATTCCATGCCAGAAGAACTGGTAGAACGCTGGCTTGCCGATTATGGAGAAGAGACAACAGAAAAAATGCTTGCGGATTTTCTGGAGGAAAAACCGGTGACTGTACGCTGCCGTACATATCTTAATTCCGTAGATAAGATCTGTGAAAGTCTGAAAAATCAGGGAGTCAAAGTAGAACAGGCACCATATCTTCCTTATGCAAAACGTATTTCAGGATATAATCATATTCTTGCACTGGATGCATTTATTCAGGGGAAAATGGTTGTACAGGACGTCAGTTCTATGCTGGTTGCCGAGATTGCCAATCCTCAGAAAGGTGACTATGTTATCGATATGTGTGCAGCACCGGGAGGAAAAAGCCTCCATATAGGAGATAAAATGGAAGGTTTTGGAACGGTAGACGCCCGCGACATCAGTCAGTATAAGGTAAACCTGATTGAAGAAAACATTCAGAGACTGAATTCCATCAATGTACAGGCAAAGGTACAGGATGCAACCATATTTGATGTGGAATCGGAATGCAAAGCAGATATTGTCCTTGCGGATGTGCCGTGTTCCGGATATGGTGTGATCGGCAAAAAACCGGAAATCAAATATCGTTCGACAACACAGAAGGAAGAAGAACTTGTGATCCTCCAGAGAACGATCCTGGACAAAGCAGCAGAATATGTAAAACCGCGAGGAGTACTGGTATTCAGTACATGTACGATTGCAAAAGAAGAAAATGAAGAGAACATGATGTGGTTTATGAACAATCATCCGTTCAAACTGGAAAGTATTGATGAATTCATACCGGAAGAACTTCGCTCAGAAACGACCGGACTTGGATATTTGCAGATGCTTCCGGGAGTGCATGGCACAGATGGGTTCTTTATTGCAAGATTCAGAAGGAAATAATTATGACAGATATCAAATCAATGACGATAGATGAGTTAAAAGAACTCATGACGCAGATTGGAGAAAAGCCTTTTCGTGCAAAGCAGATCTACAGTTGGCTGCATGAACATCTGGTAACTTCTTATGATGAGATGGCAAATCTCCCGAAGAATCTGAAACAGAAACTGGCTGATTATCCGATCACGGCACTGGAAACTCTGGATGTTCAGATCTCAAAGGTGGATGGAACCAGAAAATATCTGTTTCGTCTCTCTGACGGAAATATGATCGAAAGTGTTCTCATGCGTTATAAATATGGAAATTCCGTCTGTATTTCATCTCAGGCGGGATGCCGTATGGGATGTCGTTTCTGTGCATCTACGATTGGCGGCCTGACCAGAAACCTTCTTCCGTCAGAGATGCTGGATCAGATTTACCGCATTCAGACATCTATCGGAGAACGTATCTCCAATGTAGTGGTAATGGGGACCGGTGAGCCACTGGATAATTATGACAATCTGCTGCGTTTTATTCATATTCTTACGGAAGACGGAGGAATCCATATCAGCCAGCGAAATCTTACTGTTTCTACCTGTGGCCTGGTTCCGAAAATTTATGAACTGGCAGAAGAAAAACTTCAGATGACACTGGCTGTGTCTCTTCATGCACCGAATGATGAAAAGCGGCGGGAGTTAATGCCGATCGCCAATAAATATTCTATTGATGAATTACTGGCAGCCTGCCGCAATTATTTTGACAAGACAGGGCGCAGAATCACCTTTGAATACAGTCTGGTGGCAGGAGTGAATGACAGTAAAGAAAATGCGCAGGAACTTGCAGGCCGTCTGAAAGGGCTTAACTGTCATGTGAATCTGATTCCGGTCAATCCGGTAAGAGAGCGTTCCTTTGTGCGTTCCACACGTGAGGCAGTGGAGAATTTCAAAATTAATCTTGAAAAATGTGGAATAAATGGTACTATTAGAAGGGAAATGGGCAGCGATATTGACGGTGCCTGTGGTCAGTTAAGAAAAAGATATATGGAAAAAACAGAAAGTGAGAAGTGACATGAGGGTATATTCAGCTACGGATGTAGGGCAGAAGAGGAAGATGAACCAGGACTATGTGTTTGTTTCCGAAAACCCGGTTGGAAATCTTCCGAATCTGTTTGTCGTTGCTGATGGTATGGGTGGACACAATGCCGGAGATTATGCATCTTCGCATGCAGTTCAGACTTTGGTGGACGAGATTCGGAGAGATGCGGATTTCAACCCTATCAAGGTGATTCGTCATGCCATTGAGACTGCAAATACGGAGATTCTGGAACGCTCCCGCAGAGAAGAACATCTGAGGGGAATGGGAACAACGATCGTGGTCTGCACAGTTGTCGGTCACTATGCATATGTGGCGAATGTAGGAGACAGTCGTTTATACGTGATCCAGGGAGAAATTCATCAGGTGACAAAAGATCATTCACTGGTACAGGAAATGGTCCGTATGGGTGAGATCAAACCGGAGGAGGCAAGAAATCATCCGGATAAAAATATCATTACCAGGGCGCTTGGTGCAGAGAGAACCGTAGATATTGACTTTTTTGACCTGAAATTGGAACCGGACAGTACGATTCTTATGTGTTCCGATGGTCTGAGCAATATGGTAGAGGACAGTAAATTAGAGGAAATCATACTGGACCAGACAGAGGAACTGCCGAAGAAGGGCGAGAAACTTCTGAAAGAAGCAAACCAGAACGGTGGTAAGGACAACATAGCAGTCATACTGGTAGAACCATTCACAAATGAGGTGGAAAAATGTTAAAGACGGGAATGATCATAGCAGAACGCTATGAAATCTTAGGTAAAATAGGCACCGGCGGAATGGCCGATGTATATAAGGCAAAGGATCACAAGCTGAACCGCTTTGTGGCAGTAAAAGTATTGAAGCCGGAATTCAGAGAGGATACAACTTTTATCCGCAAGTTCCGCAGTGAGGCCCAGGCGGCAGCAGGACTGACACATCCGAATATTGTCAATGTTTTTGATGTGGGTGATGATGAAGGTGTATATTACATCGTTATGGAGCTGATCGAGGGCATTACACTGAAAGAGTATATTGCCAAAAAGGGTAAACTTTCGATCAAAGAAGCAACAAGTATTGCGATTCAGGTATCTATGGGGCTGGAGGCAGCGCATAATCACGGAATCGTTCACCGAGATGTAAAGCCGCAGAATATTATTATTTCAACAGACGGTAAAGTAAAAGTAACAGATTTTGGTATCGCAAGAGCTGCTTCTTCAAATACTATCAGTTCCAATGTGATGGGTTCTGTACATTACAGTTCTCCGGAACAGGTCCGCGGCGGTTACAGTGATGAAAAGAGTGATATCTATTCACTGGGTATTACATTGTATGAGATGGTAACGGGACGTGTACCGTTTGACGGAGATACAACTGTTGCGATCGCAATCAAACATCTGCAGGAAGAAATGGTACCTCCGAGTGTATATACAGAAGAACTTCCGTACAGTCTGGAGCAGATCATCCTGAAATGTACACAGAAGAGTGTAAATCGTCGATACGAAAAGATGGAGGATGTAATTGCCGACCTGAAACATTCTCTGATCGATCCGCAGGGGAATTTTGTGAAATTATCTTCTGTTGACAACGAAGCGAAAACAGTTGTGATCTCTGATGAAGAACTTGGCGAGATCAAGCATACACCGAAAAACCGTACTTCCCAGCGTAAGCAGGATGTAGCTGAACTGGAAGATGAAGTACTGGATGAAGATTATGACGACGATGATGATTACGAGGACGAATATCGCCGCAGACGACGTGAAGAAAAGAAATCCAGAAATAAAAAGAAACATAAAGCACCGAACAGTGCACTGACAATCCTGTCTCTCGTTGCAGGTGCAGTGATCCTTGTAATCGCAATTTTCTTTATCGGCAAGGCGGCAGGTATCATCGGTGGTGAAACACAGACAGATAACCAGCAGGAACAGAATACAGATACAACAGGTACAGATGAAGATGGAATGGTTACAGTACCGAATCTGGTAGGCAAGACAGAAGATGAAGCAGCAGCTCTGCTTGAAGAAGAAAAGCTGGGCAAACAGATGATGGGAGAAGAAAATTCTACTCAGGAAAAAGGCAGAATTTCTTCACAGGATATTCCGGCTGGAACAAAAGTAGAGCAGTATACAACTCTGAAATATTATCTCAGTAAAGGTCAGCAGGAAGTTGTTATGCCTGATCTTTCCGGTGAAACCGGTATAGATGCACAGCAGACACTGGAAGATCTTGGACTGAATGTAACGGTACAGAAAGAGTACAGTGAAGATGATGGAACAGGCTATCCAATGGTAAATCCAGGTTATGTGGATTCTGTCACACCGACAGCTGGAAGCAGCGTTTCTGCAGGTGACGAGGTTACACTGGTTGTCAGCCGTGGTCTGGATTATGGCGATAGTGTTTCAGTGCCAAGCGTTGTCGGTATGACAAAGAATGATGCAATCACAACACTTGGAAAATGGACTGACATTAAGGTGACAGAGCAGCAGAGCAGCGATGTGGCATCTGGGGAAGTTATTTCTCAGGATCCGGCAGCAGATGAATATGCAGATCCGGATCAGCCGATTGAAATTGTAGTTAGCAGCGGAAATGAAGCTCCATCTTCTGATACAGAAGACACATCAGCAACAGATAATACTGCATCAGCACAGAGCACAGATAGCACACAGCAGAGTGCAGCAGCTGCAAATGGTGAAGTATGGAAATGTACACAGACACTGAATACACCGACCGGATATCAGGGAGGACAGGTTCGACTGGAACTTCTTCAGGATGTGAACGGAGAAACACAGTCTTCGATCATTGTGGACTGCAAACAGATAACATTCCCATATACACTGGATGTTACCGGAGCTCCGGGAGTCAGCGAAGGTACATTATATGTGTCAGAAGTAGTGGATGGTACGATCCAGCAGCTGGGACAGTATCCACTTACTTTCAAGAAAGCAGAGTAATACATGCAGGGTAAGATCATCAAAGGAATAGCGGGATTTTATTATGTATACGGAGAAGATGAAGTGCTCTATGAATGTAAAGCCAAGGGAATCTTCCGCAAAGATAATCAGAAACCGCTGGTAGGTGATAATGTGGAAATCACAATACTTGACCAGCAGGAACAAACGGGCAATCTGATCCGAATCCTTCCACGCAAGAATTTATTGATTCGTCCGGCAGTTGCAAATGTTGACCAGGCGTTTGTGATCTTTGCACTTGAAAATCCCAAACCCAATTTTATGCTGCTGGACCGCTTCCTGATCATGATGGAACAGGCAGAGGTTCCGGCAGTGATCTGCTTTAATAAAAAAGATCTTGCATCGGAAGAAGAAACCCGGACATTATGTGAAATTTACAGAAACTGCGGTTATCAGGTGATCCTTTCCAGTGCACTTGAAAAGAGGGACTGGATGAGATACACAGGATCCTGAAGGGAAAGACAACAGTTGTTGCAGGACCTTCCGGAGTCGGTAAGTCTTCCCTGACGAATCTTTTGCAGGGAGAAGTACAGATGGAGACCGGCGAGATCAGCCGTAAGCTGAAGAGAGGCCGGCATACGACCAGACATTCACAGGTGATTCCGGTTGGAGAAGATACGTTTCTGATGGATACACCAGGATTCTCGTCTTTATATCTGATGAATATGGAAGAGCAGGATCTGAAAAATTATTTTCCAGAATTTCGAAAATATGAGGATACATGCAGATTTCAGGGATGCAGACACATCCATGAACCGGGATGCAGAGTAAAAGAAGCTTTGGAGAATGGTGAGATCAGCAGACTCCGATATGAAGATTATCTAAGTTTATATGAAGAATTGAAAGAGAAAAGGAGATATTAAATGGAATATCGATTGTGCCCCTCAATTTTGTCGGCGGACTTTAACCGCTTGGGCGAACAGATTCAGACTTTGGAAAAAGCAGGAGTTGAATGGCTTCACATTGATGTTATGGATGGAGATTTTGTGCCGAGTATTTCGTTTGGAATGCCGGTGATCCGTTCTATCCGCAAAGAATCCAAAATGTTTTTTGACGTACATCTGATGGTATCGGCACCGGAGCGTTATATTCAGGATTTTGTGGACTGTGGTGCAGATTCCATTACGGTACATGCAGAAGCATGTGAGGATCTGGAGAGAGCAATTGAACTGATCAGAGATGCCGGTGTCAAAGTCGGAGTTTCTATTAAACCTGCAACTCCGGTGAATGATATCAGCCATCTTCTGGAAGATGTGGACATGGTTCTTATTATGACTGTACAGCCAGGGTTTGGTGGTCAGAAATATCTTCCGGAATGTACAGAGAAGATTGAGGAACTGAAGGAACTGATCGACAGAGAAGAACTGGATGTAGATATACAGGTGGATGGCGGAATCAACGATGAAACGATGGAAACTGTGATGAAAGCCGGTGCGAATCTTCTGGTTGCAGGTTCTTATGTATTTAATGGTGATCTGGAAACAAATGTTTACAGTATACAGAAAAAGATGGACAAGATTAAATCAGAGATTGATTGAGGAAGAGCATGAAAGATGTGATCATCGTAAGCGGGGGCAATATCCAGAGAGATTTTGCCCTCGATTTTTTGAAGAAAAACAAAACAGAAAAAGTAGATCTGATCGCAGCAGACAGAGGTGTTGAATTTTTTAAAGGAACAGACTGGCAGCCGGAGGTGGCAGTAGGAGATTTTGACAGCCTTTCGGCTGAGGGGGCATTGTATCTGCAAGGGCTGAGGGAGACAGAGATTATGCGTCTGAAGCCGGAAAAAGATGATTCGGATACACAGTCTGCCGTGAATTTTGCGATTGACCGTGGTGCTGAGCGGATTACGATCCTGGGTGCGACCGGAAACCGGATCGATCACCTTATGGCTAATTTCGGACTGCTGGTACATGGAAGGAACCGAGGTGCGGATATCATACTGGTCGATCAGTGGAATTATATGAAACTGATCGAAAGTCATACAGTTCTTAAGAAAGAGGAACAGTTTGGCAAATATGTTTCTTTCTTTTCGCTGGAGGGAGATCTGACAGGTCTGACACTGAGAGGGTTCAAATATCCACTGAATAAATATCATCTGAAAGTTTCAGACAGTGGACTTACAGTCAGTAATGAAATTGTAGATGAAGAGGCATGTGTAGAGTTTGATGCAGGCTCCTTACTGATGCTGATGACAAGAGACTGACTGAAAAACAGCGAGGGGAATACGCTTGACAGATGAAACTGACAGAGGTATACTTTAAAAGATAATTTTATAAGAAAACCAATGAGAGTGAACAGAGTTCATGAAGGGGTGCACCACCGCGGGTGTATTTCTTTGTGGACTCTTTTTTGTTGGTTTCACACAGGAGGACAACATATGATCACAGTAAATGGAGTAAAAAGAACTCTGGAGCAGCCGTTATCTGTTACAGAATATCTGGAGAAGAACCAGTATATACCAGTACAGGTTGCCATTGAATTAAATGACCAGATCCTGGCAAGAGAACTTTATGGAAGCACAATTTTGAAAGAAGGGGACGTTATGGAAATCGTTAGTTTTATGGGCGGCGGAAGCGGCAAGAATGAAGAAATGGACAGAACAGAAGATAAACTGATTCTTGGAGGACATGAATTTACATCCCGTTTTATTCTTGGATCCGGTAAATTTTCACTGGATCTTGTAAAAGCATGTATTGAAAAAGCAGGAACACAGATCATTACGCTTGCCCTTCGTCGTGCAAATCAGGGGGGACTTGCGAATATTCTGGATTATATTCCAAAGAACATTACGCTTCTTCCAAATACCTCCGGAGCGAGAAATGCGGAGGAGGCTGTGCGTATCGCGAGACTTTCCAGAGAGCTTGGATGTGGTGATTTTGTCAAGATTGAAGTTATCCATGATTCCAAATATCTTCTTCCGGACAACTATGAAACGATCAAGGCAACAGAGATTCTTGCAAAAGAAGGGTTTGTAGTTATGCCGTATATGTATCCGGATCTGAATGCAGCAAGAGACCTGGTTAATGCCGGTGCAGCATGTGTAATGCCTCTTGGATCTCCGATTGGTTCCAATAAAGGAATCTGCACAAAAGAATTTATCCAGATATTGATTGATGAGATTGATCTTCCGATCATTGTAGATGCCGGAATTGGAAGACCATCCCAGGCATGTGAGGCGATGGAAATGGGAGCTGCCGCTGTTATGGCAAACACCGCAATCGCAACTGCAGGTGATGTACAGGTGATGGCAGAAGCATTTAAAAAAGCAATTGAAGCAGGCAGAAGTGCTTATTTATCCGGATTTGGACGGACTTTGGATAAGGGAGCCAGTGCTTCTTCACCGCTTACGGGATTTCTGCACGACTAAAGACTATCAGATAAAGGAGAAGACAAAATGTCATCAAATACAACAGAACATGGCGAACATTTTAACGAGAGTATCGTCAATGAAGTAATTCTGGAAGATATGAAAAAAAACCGTATCGATCATATGAAATATCTTCCGGGAATGGAGACAATGGAAGAGTCCGATGTTATGGAACAGGTCATCGCAGCGATGAATGCCTATGATTATGATAAGTATACAGAAAAGGAGGTCCGCAGAGCACTGGAACATGACAATCGGACGGTTGAGGACTTCCAGGCACTTCTTTCTCCTGCGGCACTTCCACTTCTGGAAGAGATCGCGCAGGCAGCGAGAGTGGAGACAAGAAAACATTTTGGAAACAGTGTATATATGTTTACACCAATCTATATCGCAAACTACTGTGAAAATTACTGCATCTACTGCGGTTTTAACTGCCACAATAAAATTCGCCGTGCACAGCTGAATGCAGAGGAAATTGACAAAGAGATGGCAGCAATCGCAAAGACCGGTCTCCAGGAAATTCTGATTCTTACCGGAGAGAGCCGTGTAAAGTCCGATGTGAAATATATTGGTGAGGCGTGTAAGATCGCAAGAAAATATTTCAAAGTGATCGGGCTGGAAGTTTATCCGATGAATTCGGATGAATATCATTATCTGCATGAATGTGGAGCCGATTATGTGACTGTTTTCCAGGAAACTTACAATTCAGATAAGTATGAAACACTTCATCTGGCCGGACATAAACGAATTTTTCCATATCGCCTGAATGCACAGGAACGTGCATTGAAAGGTGGTATGCGCGGTGTTGGTTTTGCTGCACTTCTGGGACTGGATGATTTCCGTAAAGATGCCTTTGCTACCGGTTATCATGCCTGGCTTCTTCAGAGAAAATATCCACATGCTGAGATTGCATTTTCCTGCCCGAGACTGCGTCCGATCATTAATAATGACCGGATCAATCCGATGGATGTGCATGAACCTCAGCTTCTGCAGGTAGTCTGTGCATATCGGTTGTTTATGCCATTTGCCAGTATTACGGTTTCCACCAGAGAGTGCGAAAGAGTTCGTGACAATCTGGTTAATATTGCGGCAACCAAAATTTCCGCCGGGGTTAGTACAGGTATTGGAAGCCATGTAGAGGATATCGAAGACAAGGGAGATGACCAGTTTGAAATTTCAGACGGAAGATCTGTGGATGAAGTATATCAGGCCCTTTTGAATCATGATCTTCAGCCGGTCATGAACGATTATGTCTATCTGTAAAGAAAAAAATGGTGCCAGAAATGAAAATGCTGGTGCTGCAGAATATAGAAATATAATAGCAGTAACGAACCGAAAACTTTGTGAAAGACCTTTTCTTGAACAGGTGGAGAGAATCTGCCAGATGCATCCCAAAGCACTGATCCTGCGGGAAAAAGATCTTTCAGAGTCTGCATATGAAGCAATGGCAGGACAGGTTCTTAAGATCTGTGGCAGATATGATACACCATGTATGCTCCATAGCTTTGTAGAAGTGGCCCGGCGACTGCACCATCCATATATTCATCTGCCTCTTTTTTTACTGGAAGAGTATTGTGGAAAACTCAATGATTTCCGAATAGTAGGTTCGTCCATCCATTCTCCGGAGGAAGCGTTCAGGGCACAGAAAGCAGGCGCAACCTATGTGACGGCGGGCCATGTTTATGTGACAGACTGCAAGAAAGGGCTTCCACCACGTGGACTTGAATTTCTGAAAGAAGTCTGTACAAAGGTAACAATTCCGGTGTATGCTATAGGAGGAATTCATGCAGGAACCGGACAGATACAGGAAGTAATGGACTGTGGGGCATCCGGCGGCTGCATCATGTCGGAGATGATGAAAATTTGATAGAATATGAACTGATACGTTCCAACAGAAAGACATTGACGATTCAGGTAAAACCAGACGGAAGTGTTATCGTACGGGCACCGGTCCGGCTGGCGAAATACAGGATTGCGAAATTTGTAAAAGATCATGAAACGTGGATATTTGCACAGCAGGAGAAACTGGAGAAATATCGTGAGAATATGCATGTGATCACAGACGAAGAGCGTCAGGAAGGAATTTTGCAGGCAAAAAAGATCTTTCCTGAACGTACCGCATATTTTGCAGAAAGGATGGGAGTTACCTATAACAGAATCACGATCCGGGAACAGAAAACCCGTTGGGGAAGCTGCAGTTCTGCGGGAAATCTCAACTTCAACTGGAAGCTGGTACTGATGCCATCGGAACTTCTTGATTATGTGGTTGTCCACGAACTGGCACATCGTAAAGAAATGAATCATTCGCCGCGTTTCTGGGCAGTTGTGGAAAAAGAACTGCCGGATTACCGCGAGCGAAGGGAAAAATTGAAAAAATGGGAAAACAGCTGGGATAAAACCCGGCTGTTTTTTTGCCATTCATGCAAAAGTAATGTATAATATAAATATTTACTGACGAATTATATTTAAGATAAGGAGGCGGAACATGATGAAAAATATGGTCATATATTTACTGGCAGTCAATTTCATTACTTTTCTGTTGTACGGAGACGATAAGAGCAGAGCACGACGTCATGCCTGGAGGATCCCGGAGAAAGTTCTGATGGGAGCTGCAGTTATAGGCGGAAGCATCGGAGCTTTACTTGGGATGAGTATTTTTCATCACAAAACAAGAAAACCGAAATTTTATATAGGTATTCCGCTGATCATGCTCATAGAATTTGGTCTGGCAGCCTGGGTTTGGTATACAGGTGGACATTTCTGAGCAGACTGTAGAGAACAATAGTGAAAATATGCAAGAAAAGAGGATAAAAACATGCCAGGAACATTGATCTGTTATGGAGATTCCAATACATATGGATATGATCCGCATGATACAAATGAAGGAAGATATCCCAAAGAGGTCCGATGGACAGGAATACTGGATACAGAGACAGACTGGAAAGTCGAAAATCATGGTGTAAATGGACGAAGCATACCACATACGGTCAGCACTGTAAAATTTGCCTGTCAGCAGGTTCGAGACTGGCATCGAAAGCCGATTCGGTATGGCTTCTGGTAATGCTCGGAACAAATGATCTTCTGGAAAATCCGGATTTTACAGCAGCGGATGTGGCAAAGAGGATGGAACGCTTTCTGAAGCGAATGATGGAAGAAGCAGGACTTGCAAGCAGAAAGATGCGCCTTCGTCTGATCGCACCGCCGGCAATGCAGGAAGGACAGTGGGTGGACCGTCCGGAACTTCTGACGGAATCCCGCAATCTGGGAAAAGAATATAAAAGGATTGCAAAGCGCCTTGGGATTGCTTTTACAGATGCCAGTGGATGGGAAATCCCGACAATTTACGATGGAGTTCATTTTACGAAAGAAGGACACCGTATTTTTGCAGAAAACATTCGAAAAGAATTAAATATTTAAGAATGATAAGGAAAAAAGACAATGGTAAAGGTAGATTTGATCACGGGCTTTCTTGGCTCTGGTAAGACCACATTTATAAAAAAATATGCCCGTTATCTGATGGAGCAGGGACAGAACATCGGCATCCTTGAAAATGATTTCGGAGCCATCAATGTGGATATGATGCTTCTTCGTGAGCTGGAAGGTGAGAACTGTGAGCTGGAAATGGTAGCCGGTGGCTGCGATAAAGACTGTTACAGAAGACGTTTCAAAACAAAACTGATCGCAATGGGAATGTGTGGTTACGACAGAGTTCTGATCGAACCGTCCGGAATCTTCGATGTAGATGATTTCTTTGATGCACTTCATGAAGAACCACTGGACCGCTGGTACCAGATTGGGAATGTGATCACAGTTGTGGATGCGAGTCTGGAAAAAACACTTTCAAAGGAAGCGGATTACGTGCTGGCTTCGGAAATTGCCAACGCAGGATGTGTACTCTTAAGCAAAACACAGGATGCATCTGCAGAAGAAATTCGACAGACAGTTGCACATCTGAACCGTGCATTGCAGGAGATTCACTGTTCGAGAGTTTTGAAAGACGAAGTGATCTGCAAGGACTGGGAAGACTTCACAGAAAAAGAATTCAAAAAAATCCTGGAGTCCGGTTATTTGGTCGAGGATTATGAGAAACTGTATGTAGATCAGGACGAAATTTTTCAGACATTATTTTTTATGGATGAGAAGATTGCTGTATCAAAAGCAAAACATGCAGCCAAAAAAATCTTTGCAGATCCTGCCTGCGGTGGAGTTTTGCGTGTTAAAGGATTTTTGCAGGATGGAAAAAACTGGCTGGAACTGAATGCAACGCAGCACGAGATAAGCTTAAAACCGATCGGTGCAGGACAGGATGTGCTGATCATCATCGGTGAAAAATTAAACGAGGAGAAAATTAGATATTATTTGGAATGATCTGCTGTGTTAAAGAATACAGCATAGAGGAAGTAATGGAGGAACAATACAAAATGTCTGTTGAAACAAGAATACTATTTACGGATCTGGATGGAACTTTACTGAATGATCATAAGGAAGTGACATCGGGAAACCAGGTGGCAATTGATGAAGCTCTGGCATGTGGACATAAGATCGTAGTCTGCACAGGGCGTCCTCTGGCGAGTGCGCGTGTCTGTGCGGCAAAAGCCGGACTGGATAAAGAAGGCTGCTATGTGATCTGCTTTAACGGAGGACAGATCTATGATCCATATCATGAAAAGACCGTTTACGGTAAAACTTTCTCAAAGGAAACTGCGGCAAAGATCATCGGGGAAGCTATGAAGCGTGATCTGCATATTCAGAGTTACTCAGATACACATATTCTTTCTGCCAGGGATACGGAAGAACTTCACAGATATGCAAAGATCAATCAGCTGCCCTACAAGGTTGTAGAATGTGCGGCAGATGTTGTGCCGGAGGATCCGTATAAACTGATCGCGATCACACCGGCAGAACAAAAAGAGAAAAATATTTGTTTTCAAAAAGAAGTGATCTCGCAGTATGCAGGAGAAGTACACAGCTTTTTCTCTAATGACTGTTATCAGGAAATCGTACCAGAGGGAATATCCAAGGGATTTGCGGTTCGATGGTTCTGCGATTATCTGGGAATCCCGATTGAGAATTCTGTAGCCGCCGGAGATGCACAGAACGATGTGGAAATGCTTAAAGCGGCCCATGTGGGAGCTGTCATGTGCAATGCTTTTCCGGGAATTGCAGAATATGGAAACTATGTGACGGAACACGATAATAACCATGACGGAGTGGCGGAGATCATTCATAAATTTATATTGAAAGATGCCTGAGAAATCAAAGTAGAAGATATCATTGCAATTCGGAAATGATCCCCCGGGGGTAACTGTAAGCAGGATATCGGATTTATGGGGATATAGACTTTTTTACACATGTGTGATAAGATTGAATAAGTATGAAATCTAATAAAATAACGAAATGGAGAACTATAGAGAAATGAAACTTGGAATTGTAGGACTGCCAAATGTAGGAAAAAGTACACTGTTTAATTCACTGACAAAAGCCGGAGCAGAATCTGCCAATTATCCGTTCTGTACCATTGATCCGAATGTTGGGGTTGTTACTGTACCGGATGAGAGGCTGAAACTTCTGGGAGATTTTTATCACTCAAAGAAAGTAACACCGGCGGTGATCGAATTCGTTGATATCGCCGGACTTGTAAAGGGCGCTTCCAAAGGTGAGGGACTTGGAAACCAGTTCCTGGCAAACATTCGTGAGGTAGACGCGATCGTACATGTTGTACGTTGTTTTGAAGATCCGAATGTCATTCATGTAGACGGAAGCATTGATCCGCTCAGAGACATTGAGACGATCAATCTGGAACTGATCTTTTCTGATATTGAGATCCTGGAACGTCGAATCGCCAAAGTTACCAAAACAGCCCGTATGGACAAAGAGGCTGCAAAAGAACTGGATTTCCTTCAGAGAGTGAAGAAGCATCTGGAAGACGGCAATATGGCAATCACTATGGAACTTGAAAATGAAGATGAAGAAGCATGGATGGGAACCTATAATCTGCTTACCTGGAAACCGGTCATTTATGCTGCCAATGTAAGTGAGGACGATCTTGCAGATGACGGAGAATCCAATGCTCATGTACAGGCGGTACGTAAATATGCAGCAGAGCAGAAGAGCGAAGTATTTGTGATCTGTGCAGAAATTGAGGAAGAAATTTCTGAACTTGATGATGATGAGAAAAAAATGTTCCTCGAAGATCTGGGGCTGAAAGAGTCCGGTCTTGAGAAACTGGTAAGGGCAAGCTACAGACTTCTGGGCTTGATGAGCTTTCTGACATCAGGAGAAGATGAGACTCGTGCATGGACGATCAAAATCGGAACAAAGGCGCCACAGGCAGCCGGTAAGATTCATACAGACTTTGAAAGAGGATTTATCAAAGCAGAGGTTGTGAATTATCAGGATCTTTTGGACTGTGGTTCTTATGCAGGTGCAAGAGAAAAAGGACTTGTCCGTATGGAAGGTAAAGAATACATCGTACAGGATGGAGATGTGATCCTGTTCAGATTCAATGTATAAAAATCGATAGCCTTAAAGGTATATCGGTTTCTGTACAACATATCCGATAATACGAAGTATATGATAAAGGGGTTTTATGGAGATAACAGTAAGATTTCCGAATCTGGGGTTTTTGTTTGAATATGAGGACAGAACTTTTTCTGTTCTTGGATTTGATATCACAATATACGGGATACTGATGGCTGTAAGTCTGCTTATTGGGCTGGGGATGATTCTTCTCTGCGCCAGATGGCAGAAATTGAATCTGAATCTCTGCCTGGGAGCGTCAATCTCGGCACTGGTCGGTGGAGTGATCGGAGGCAGGCTTTATTACATTGCTTTTTCATGGAGTCAGTTCAGTGGTAAATCTTGGAAGATCCTGTGTGATATACGCAGTGGTGGTATGTCTATTTATGGAGCAATTCTGGGGGGCGTGCTTGTGGCAGCTCTCTTCTGCCGGCTCAGCAGAACGTCATTCTGGAAAATGGCAGATATTGTATGTATGGGACTGCTCAGCGGACAGATAATAGGTGTATGGGGAAACTTTTTTAACCGAGAGGCTTTTGGCGAGTACACAGACAGTCTGTTTGCAATGGGACTTCCGATGGATTCCGTACAGAAGAGCGCAGTGACAAAGCTGATGAAACAGCATCTGGTAACTTTCAGAGATATGGATTACATTCAGGTACATCCACTGTTTTTCTATGAAAGTATCTGGTGTCTGCTGCTGCTTCTGATTTTGCTGCTTTATACCTGGAGAAAAAAATTTGAAGGTGAGATCTTTCTCAGATATCTTGCAGGATATGGGCTGGGCAAGTGTGTGATCGAGTGGCTTCGCACGGATAAACTGTATATTCCGAAGACAAAGATACCGGTTTCCCTGCTTGTGTCTGCTGCACTTTTCCTGATCTGTGGCATTGTTGCGACAGTGCGAAGGATTCTTTCAAAGAAAAGAGAGAAGGTTAGCAGACGCAGGAGAGAGGAGCGTAATGCCGCAGAAGAGAAAAATGATGGCAGCAGACTGGAAGACATTCATAACTTTGAGAATGTACAGGATGAGTTCAGAGACATTCTTGAAGAACTGGATAGAGCGGGAAAGATGGTGGCTGAAGAAGATACGGAATCAAATGAGTCGGAAGATTCAAAATCCGCAGAAACTGCTGAAACGACAGAAACGGAAGTTTCAGAGTCTGTCGAAGATGCGGAAGCGGCAGAAGCTCCGGCGTCTGCAGAAACTGTTGAATCAGAGAGTAAGGGAACGGAGGGATCTGCCGAATCAGCTGAGGCTGAGCCAGAGGCTGGACCGGATGATCGCGAAGATGTATAAATAATAAACGGGTAACATGAAAATAGACATGTGACAGAGTTAAAGGGGGTTCTCCAAAGGGAGGACCCCCTTCGCTTTTTAAACAACTTTGAAAATTAGAAAATCTTCTGTAATACTCTCGTAAAATATGGCAATTTTCCGCTTAAAATGTATAAAATTGTTCAGAAAAAAACTACGATTCCCACTTGTATTTTCAAGGTAAATAGGTTAGAATGACTTTATAAGTGGTAGAAAGTGGTGAATAGTGGTGGTGAATGGAGGGAATGTGGCATATTTATCCATTTCCGCCGGCAGATACGAAGGGGAGAATCGTATCTCACGAGAGTAGGTGAGTTTATATGTTCATGGGCGAATACAATCATACAATCGACGCGAAGGGGCGTCTGATCATCCCTTCCAAATTCAGAGAACTCCTGGGAGAGGAGTTTGTTCTGACAAAGGGACTTGATGGTTGTCTCTCTATTTATCCTATGGATGAATGGAATGCCTTTGAAGAAAAACTCAGAGCCTTACCACTTACAAACAAAAATGCCAGAACCTTCACACGTTTCTTTGTAGCAGGTGCGACAAACTGTGAACTGGACAAGCAGGGGAGAATTCTTGTACCGCAGACGTTACGGGAATTCGCTGGTCTGGAAAAAGACGTTGTGCTCACCGGAAACCTCAACAGAATTGAGGTATGGAGCAAAGAGAAGTGGAGCGAGAATTGTAATTATGATGATATGGACAGTATTGCAGAGGGTATGCAGGACATGGGTATCATCATCTAAGCATTACGCCGGAAAGAAATCCAACAGGAGACGGATATGGAATTTAAACACAAATCTGTATTACTGGAAGAAACCATCGATGGTTTAAGGGTAAAACCTGATGGTACTTATGTGGATGGAACTCTGGGAGGAGCAGGGCACGCACAGGAAGTGTGCCGCAGACTTTCTGCCAAGGGGAGATTTATTGGCATAGATCAGGACCAAGATGCAATAGTTGCTGCGAGTGAACGGTTGTCCGCCTATGGTGACAGAGTTCAGATTATTCGCAGCAATTATTGTTACATGGCGAATGAGCTGAAGAACCTGGGAATTCAGAAAGTTGATGGAATTGTTCTGGACCTGGGAGTTTCGTCTTATCAGTTAGACAATGAAGAGCGTGGATTTACCTATCGTGTGGATGCACCGCTGGATATGAGAATGGACCAGAGACAGAGCCGCACAGCTGCGGATATTGTGAATGGTTATGATGAAAGAGAACTGTACCGTATCATTCGTGATTACGGTGAAGATAAATTTGCAAAAAACATTGCAAAACATATTGTGGCTGCGAGAGCCAAAGCACCGATTCAGACAACCGGAGAACTGACCGAGATCATACGACAGTCGATTCCGATGAAGATCCAGGCAACTGGAGGACATCCTGCAAAGAGAACTTTTCAGGCAATCCGAATTGAACTGAATCGGGAACTTGATGTTCTGAGAGAATCACTGGATGGGATGATCGATCTTCTGGATGATGGCGGAAGAATCTGTATTATTACCTTTCATTCTCTTGAGGACAGGATTGTAAAAACAATTTTCCGAAAAAATGAAAATCCATGTACCTGTCCACCGGATTTTCCAGTATGTGTATGTGGCAAGAAATCCAAAGGAAAAGTGATCACGAGAAAACCGATTCTGCCAAGTGAGACAGAAATGGAAGAGAATCCGAGATCTAAGAGTGCAAAACTCAGAATCTTTGAAAGAAGATATCTTTAATTAAGTATAGAAGTAGAAAGTTGTGAGATGTAGATGGAGAGGACGAACAGAGCAGTCACATCCAGAAAAAACAGAACAAATGCCAGAAATGCCCGTGGAATGTATGTGGATGGGAATGCGGTGCGAAGACTGCAGGAAGTTCCTGCGAGACCGTATCAGGCTCCTGGAGCGCAGACCGCGCGGCGAGTTCGTGAAAATATGCCGGAGAGACCGGCAGTTCAACCGAGACAGCTCAGTCGGGAAGCACAGAGAAACAGAGAAAAAGCAAAGAGCATGGGACGCGGTTTTGTGGTGTTCCTTGCAGTGGTAAGTGTTGCCGTGCTTTTTTGCTGTGTCAATTATCTTCAGCTGAAATCGGAGCTGACAGGTAAGATAAAAACAGTTGCTTCTCTGGAAACAGAACTGTCACAGATTAAAGAAGACAACAATGCATATGAGAGTCAGGTAACTTCAGATGTGGATCTGAATACGATCAAGAAGCTTGCCATAGGGCGTCTGGGAATGAATTATCCGAAAGATGACCAGAAAAAGACTTATACTATGCCGAGTAACAGTTATGTAAGACAGTATCAGGAAGTTCCTGAGTCCAAGAGGTGATAGATCATTGAGCAATACCAATACGAGGAATCGAAGAAGACCTCAGAAAAAAATTAATCACAAAATGAGAGGAAAGCTAGTAGGACTATTCGCTGTAGTGTTGCTAGCTTTAGTTGGTTTACTGGGCAGAATTACTTATATTAATGCTACCAGTGGCAAAAAATACAAAAAGCAGGTTCTGACACAGGCACAGCAGAAGTATCAGAGCAGTACTCTTCCAGCGAAAAGAGGAGATATTTATGACCGTAACGGTAATATCCTGGCGACAAGTCAGAAAGTGTATTCTGTGATCCTTGACTGCAAGACCGTCAACTCTGATGAAAAATATGTAGAACCGACAGTAAGAGCACTGACAGACGTGCTGGGACTTGATGAAGACAAGATTCGGTCGATCCTTTCCGCCGAGGATACGAAGAACAGCCAGTATCAGATCCTGAAGAAGCAGCTCTCCATGGATGAGAAAAAAGCTTTTGAAGATTATGAATCTCCGGCTGAAGACAGCGAGCTGTCAGATGCACAGAAAGCAGAGCGGGCAAATATAAAAGGGGTATGGTTTGAAGAAGATTATCTGAGAAGTTATCCGTTTAATGAGCTTGCAAATGATGCGATTGGATTTACACTTTCCAGAGATACGGCAGACGTAGGGCTGGAGAGTTACTATAACAGTACGTTGATGGGGACGGATGGCCGTCAGTATGGATATATCAATGACAATGCAGATGTGGAACAGACGATCATCGATCCGAAAGACGGACAGAGTATTGTAACAACCTTGGATGTGGGTGTACAGCAGATTGTTGAAAAATATGTTAATGGATTTAAAGAAGCCATGGGAGCAAAAAATATCGGTGTGATCGCAATGAAGCCATCTACCGGTGAGATCGTTGCCATGGATGGCGGGGACCGCTATGATCTGAATGATCCGCGAGATCTTTCCAGCAAGTGTTCCGAAGAAGAAATTGCGGCAATGAGTGATGAAGATACAGTGACAGCGTTGAATGCCATGTGGAGTAATTTCTGTGTTACTGAGACATATGAACCGGGATCTGTTGTGAAGCCGATCGTTATGGCGGGAGCACTGGAAAAAGGCAAGATTTCAGAAACAGATACTTTTGTCTGTGATGGTGGACAGACGTTTGGTGCGAATGGTGATACGTATATCAAGTGTGCGGTATGGCCGGATGCGCATGGTACAGAGGCACTGCGGGATGTTATTGCAAATTCCTGTAATGATGCGATGATGCAGATCGCAGCAAAAATGGGAACAGAACAGTTCCTGAAGGCACAGACATTGTTCAACTTTGGAAGCCGCACGGGAATCGATCTTCCAAATGAGGGATCAGGTGTTATTCATACGGCAGATACCATGGGTGAAACAGAACTTGCCTGTTCTGCATTTGGACAGGGATTTACCTGTACGATGATCCAGGAGATCAATGCAATGTGTTCTGTTATCAATGGAGGCTCCTATTATCAGCCTCATCTGGTAAGTGAGATCAAAGACAGCAGTGGTTCAACTGTAAAGAAATTTGATCCGATTCTTATGAAACAGACAGTTTCTTCAGAGATATCAGCAGATATCCGTTCTTACATGCAGGCCAGCGTGCAGGAAGGTACCAGTGGTACATCCAAGGTACAGGGTTACAGTTCCGGTGGTAAAACAGGTACTGCCGAAAAACTTCCGCGAGGAAATGGTAAATATCTGGTTTCATTTATTACATTTGCTCCGGTAGATGATCCGCAGATTCTGCTCTATGTAGTTGTGGATGAACCGAATACAGAGGACCAGGCCGACAGTAAATATCCGCAGTATATCGCGCAGGGAATTCTGTCAGAACTTCTTCCGTATCTGAATGTTATTCCGGATGAATCTGAAGACGGCAGTGTTCCTGAGACAGAACTCTGGGAAGGATTTAAAGGCCACCTGGTAGATGTATCCGGAAGTAGTGTGGATGAAAAGGGAAATCTGGTGGATGGCAGTGGAAACCGCGTGGATCTTGAAGGAAACCGTATTGATGAAAATGGCTATCTTTTAAATGACAACGGAGAGCACAAGCTGGATGATAACGGACAGTATATCATGTCCACATATCTGATTACGTCTTCTTCGGATTCAGACAATATGTTGAAGGAAGCGATTTCAGATACCAATGTTCCTGCACCACCAGAAGAGGATGAATCGGACACTACAGAAAATAACGATATGGAAAGCGAAGGCATCACAAACGAAGAGGCCGGGCTGGATTAAATAAAGAGTCGTACACATCTCCTCTGGAGAACAGTCATATATTGTTAAGACTGTTTTCCAGAGGATTTTTTTATGAAAAAAAATTATACATTTCATAAAAGGAAAGTGTGGATCGTTTTCTTTTTGTGTCTGCTGATGATCTTGTGTCTGATTGGCAGACTGATCTATCTTATGGGCTTTCGTTCGGATTATTATTATGAAAAAGCGGAGGATCTTCATGAACGGGAAAGAGACATTAAGGCCGCACGTGGTGAAATTGTGGACGCAAAGGGAAAAGTACTTGCTGCAAATAAAACAGTGTGTACGATTTCTGTAATTCACAGTCAGATAAAAGAGCCGGAAAAAGTGATCGCTCTTCTGACAGAAAAACTGGGGATATCTGAGCAGACTGTACGGAAAAAAGTAGAAAAAATTTCTTCCATAGAAAGAATACGTACAAATGTGGAGAAAGAAACAGGAGATGAAATTCGAAATGCAGGATTTGCGGGGATAAAAGTAGATGAAGATTACAGGCGTTATTATCCGATGGGGACACTCGCGTCGAAGGTGCTTGGGTTTACAGGCGGGGATAATCAGGGAATCATTGGACTGGAAGTGGAATATGATGATATTCTAAAGGGAAAACCTGGAAAAATCCTGACGACAACGGATGCGAGAGGGATTGAACTGGACGGAATCGGTGAAAACAGAGAAGAACCACAAAAAGGCTATACACTGAGAATAAGTCTGGATGCAGATATACAGAAATATGTACAGCAGGCGGCACAGAAAGTGATGGAAGAAAAACAGGCCGAAAGGGTTTCCATACTCCTTATGAATCCGCAGAATGGAGAAATTTATGCCTGTGTAAATGTTCCGGAATTTGATCTGAATGAGCCTTTTGATCTGAATTCAGGCATGGATGCAGAAGGGATGAGTGAAGAAAAAAAACAGGATCTTCTGAATCAGATGTGGAGAAATCCGTGTCTGAATGATACATATGAACCGGGATCGACTTTTAAGATCATTACGATGGCAGCCGGCCTTGCGGAAGGGGTAGTATCATTGAACGATTCTTTTTACTGCCCGGGATATAAGCTGGTGGAGGACCGGCGAATCCACTGTGCGAACCGAAGAGGCCATGGAGCACAGAATTTTGTGAAAGGTGCGGAAAATTCCTGCAATCCGGTGTTTATTGAGGTGGGATTACGGCTTGGTACGGATAAGTACTATCAGTATTTTCGACAGTTTGGACTGATGGAAAAGACCGGGATCGATCTTCCGGGAGAGGCGGGAACAATCATGCATCAGAAAGAAAATATGGGAGAAGTGGAACTTGCGACGGTATCGTTTGGACAGTCTTTTCAGATCACACCGATTCGTCTGGCAGCAACTGTGAGTTCCCTGATCAATGGTGGAACGCTGATCACTCCTCATTTTGGAGTGGCGATTGAGTCATCAGATGGAGAAACAGTAAAGGCACTGGAATATTCCAGTGGCAGAAAGATTCTGGATGGCAAGATCTCTGAAACTGTCCGGTATATCCTGGAGCAGGTAGTTGCGGAGGGATCCGGGCGCAATGCAGCAGTGGAGGGATATCGGATCGGCGGAAAGACTGCAACATCACAGACGCTTCCCAGAAGTGCAAATCGCTATATTTCTTCGTTTCTGGGATTCGCACCGGCAAATGATCCGAAAGTTCTTGCATTGTGTATTATCCATGATCCACAGGGAATTTATTATGGAGGAACGATCGCAGCTCCCGTTGTGAGAAGTATCTTCGAAAATATACTCCCGTATCTGGGAGTTGATAAATCAGACGAAAAGCCTTATAATCAAACGTAATAAAAAACGAAAGAATGATAAGAGGTGTGAGGATGAATATTCAAGTTGTATTCCCGGTACTGATCTCATTTGCGATCAGTGTGATCCTGGGACCAGTCATCATCCCGTTTCTGAGAAAACTCAAGATGGGACAGACAGAACGAGTGGAAGGTGTGCAGTCGCATCTGAAAAAGGCAGGAACTCCGACAATGGGTGGAGTGATCTTTCTGATCGCTGCAGTGGTTACTTCGCTGTTCTATGTAAAAGACTATCCGGCAATTATTCCGGTACTGTTTCTGACACTTGGATTTGGAATCATCGGTTTTCTGGATGATTATCTGAAAGTTGTACTGAAACGTTCAGACGGACTGCTGGCATGGCAGAAATTTGGACTGCAGGTCGTTGTGACCGGTATTTTTGTTTTTTATATCCTGAACTATACAAATATTGATCTTGCAATGCGTATCCCATTCTGGCCGGATCATTATCTGAACCTTGGATGGCTTGCGATTCCGGTGCTGTTTTTTGCTGTGATCGGTACTGTAAACGGTGTGAACTTTACAGATGGCCTGGATGGACTGGCTTCCAGCGTGACTTTGATCGTAGCGGTATTTTTTACCGTAGTTTCCATTGGAACAAAGAGCGGGATCGAACCTGTGACAGGAGCCGTTGTCGGTGGACTGATGGGATTCCTTCTGTTTAATGTATATCCGGCAAAAGTGTTTATGGGAGATACAGGTTCTCTGGCACTGGGCGGATTTGTGGCAGGTGCTGCATATATGATGCAGATGCCGCTGTTTATTTTGCTGATCGGTCTGATTTATCTGGTAGAAGTACTTTCTGTCATGATTCAGGTAACTTATTTTAAAGCCACTCATGGCAAACGTATCTTTAAAATGGCGCCAATCCATCATCATTTTGAACTGTGTGGATGGTCAGAAACGAGAGTTGTAGCAGTATTTTCTGTAATTACTGCTGTTATGTGCCTGATCGCACTTCTGGCATTATAAGATGTCCGGACTAAAAGGTCAAAATCCACATGAGCTTGCTCATAGGTAATAAGGAGGAAATTAAAATGAATTTACAGGGGAAAAAAGTGCTTGTATTTGGTTCCGGAAAAAGTGGAATCGGTGCAGCAGAGCTTCTGGCGAAAGTAGGGGCGCAACCTGTCATTTATGATGGAAATAAAGATCTTGATAAAGAGACTGTAATAAAAAAAGTTCCAGATTGCAACAATATTGAAGTATATGCAGGAGAACTTCCGGAAGAAGTGCAGAAGAGACTGGATCTGGCAGTGCTGAGTCCTGGTGTACCGACGGATATTCCGCTTGTAAAGAGCTTTTATGAACAGGGACTTCCGGTATGGGGTGAGGTAGAACTTGCGTATCGTACCGGCAAGGGAAGAGTACTGGCAATTACAGGAACAAATGGCAAAACAACTACAACAGCTCTTCTGGGAAAGATTATGAGTGATGCAGAAGATTCTGTTTTTGTAGTAGGAAATATTGGAACTCCATATACATCAAAGGCACTGGAAATGAAAGATAGCTCCACAACAGTGGCCGAGATCAGCAGTTTCCAGCTGGAAACGATCGAAGAGTTTGCGCCGAGGTAAGTGCAATCCTGAATATTACGGAAGACCATCTGAACAGACACCATACGATGGAAGAA
>ENA-OQCO01000076-OQCO01000076.1-human-gut-metagenome-genome-assembly--contig:-NODE-76-length-51731-cov-2.537226_pt1 | contig 51731 bp, 40 predicted proteins | sample MGYA00242500_ERZ504582 | MGnify/ENA primary metagenome ERZ504582 (study PRJEB26092, sample SAMD00036346) | human gut metagenome | host: Homo sapiens | study: EMG produced TPA metagenomics assembly of... | reverse complement strand
TTTTTTTACCCTTCTTTTGTGCCATGATTCCCCTTTATCCTTTTGCTCCCTTTCCGGATACACACCGCGCTCTGTCTGCGTTTTGCGAGTATATCCTTTTTCTGGATAATTATATACCATTTGTCGGGGAATACAATTTCAATTCTCTTAATATTTTTTTACACTTTGTAAATTCTTTATATTTTTCTTTCACCGGTACATATGCACATCCATCTGCGGATACGGAATCTGAATGCCCCTCTTATCAAATTCCAGTTTGATCTGTTCATTCATACGCCACTTGGTATTCCAGAATTCTTCTGTTTTTACCCAGGCACGAAGCCCTAAGATCACAGCGCTGTTCCCCAGTTCATCCACAAAAACCTGAGTTTCTTCCCGATCCAGAAGTTCCGGATCTTTTTCGATCAGTTCCCGGAGAATCTGTTTTGCCAAAAGCAGGTCGGATTCATAGGAAATTCCCACTTTGATCTCCAGTCTTCTTTTTTCCATCGCCGTTACATTCGTGATACTGTCGTTTGTCAGCACAGAATTGGGGATCACGATCCGACGGCTGTCGATGGTCATCAGCGTAGTGTAGTACAGTTCGATCTTTTGTACCGTTCCCTCGGTCTTTTCCCCATTTTCGATGATGTAATCGCCAACGGAAAACGGTCGCAGGAACATGATGATCAGTCCGCCTGCAAAGTTGGATAAGCCACCCTGCAAAGCCAAACTGATCGCCACGCCGGCAGAACCTACAAGTGCAGCCACCGAAGTCTTGTCCACACCAAGATTTCCTGCAATCGTCAGGATCAGGATCAGATGCAGCCCAATCTTAATTCCTGACAAAAGAAAGCTTTTTGCTGCCTCATCACTTCCGAATTTTACCAGATGTTTCCGCAGATTTTTGCAGAGCCATCCGATCAGTTTTGTTCCGATAAAATAAACGATCAGCGCCAGGATGACTTTCAGCACAAAATCGAGAAGTCCGTCCTGTGGAATACTCCCCTTCCACTGAGCCAGCGTCTTTAATGCATTCGTCATTCTGTCTTAGTCTCCCTTTTAGCTGTTACCGTCTTTTTCTCTTTTGGTTTCTTCGCAGCTTCCGCTTCTTTTGCTGTGCGTTTTTCTTTCTCTTCTACACCTTTCTTCTCAGCCGTCTCCAGTTTCTGCTGGATAACTTTACGAAGTCCTTCTTTTTTCTCGGTTGCGGACAGCATCTTTCCTTCTGCTTTTCCGGCTGTCTTTTTCGCTGTTTTTGCCGTTCTGTTGGTAGATGTCTTTGCTGCTGTTTTTGTAAAGCTGTAAATCGCTACGCTTAACGGTGCAACTTTTACTTTGATCGTATACGGACGATCATCCGTTTCTTCTTTCTTCGCAATCTTTACACGTGGATTGACCACACCGGTTCCACCGTATTCTTTTGCATCACTGTTCAGGATTTCTTTGTATTTTCCTGCATACGGAACACCTACCAGCTCCTCTTCATAAGCAACATCCGAGAAATTACAGATAACAACCAGTGTGTCTTCCTGTTTTTTGGACTTTCGAAGGAAAGTCACCATACTCTTTTCCCATTCCACGCAGTTGATCCACTCAAATCCATCAGAATCATAGTCCAGTTTCCACAGTGCCGGATGCGTCTTATAAAGCTGAATCAGGGCTTTCGTATAGTTCTGCATCTGTCTGTGTGCCGGTTTTTCCAGGTCTTCCCAGTCAAGAGCTTTATTTTCTGCCCATTCATGTACCTGACCATATTCCTGTCCCATAAACAGAAGTTTTTTACCCGGATGTGTCATAAAAAAGCCATACGCCGCACGCAGATTCGCGAACTTTTTATCCTCGGTTCCAGGCATCTTCTCCAACAGCGATCCTTTCTGGTGTACCACTTCATCATGGGATAAGCTCAACATGAACCGTTCACTGTAAGCATAAACCATACTGAATGTCAGTTCGTTATGGTGTGCACCACGAAAATACGGATCATTACTCATATAGCCGACGAAATCATTCATCCATCCCATATTCCATTTGTAATCAAATCCCAGACCATCTTCCGTGTCCACACTTCCTGTCACTCTCGGCCATGCTGTGGACTCTTCTGCTATCAGAAGAGCATCCGGATGTTTCCTTTTAAAGATAGAATTCAGATGTTTTAACAATTCCACAGCATCCAGATTTTCATTGCCGCCGTAGATGTTTGCAATCCATTCCCCATCGTTCTTTCCATAGTCCAGATACAACATGGAAGCCACTGCATCAAAGCGGATACCGTCTGCATGGAATTTTTCTGTCCAGAACAGTGCGTTGGCAATCAGGAAGTTTTTCACCTGCGGTCTTCCATAATTGTAGATCAGTGTGCCCCAGTGTGGATGATACCCCTGTCTCGGATCGAGATGCTCATACAGACAGGTTCCGTCAAAGTTGGCAAGTCCGAAGGTATCCCGTGGGAAATGCGCCGGTACCCAGTCCAGAATCACACCGATACCCGCCTGATGGAGCGTATCCACAAAATACATAAAATCTTCCGGTGAGCCGTAGCGGCTGGTCGGTGCATAATAGCCGGTCACCTGATAGCCCCAGGAGGCATCAAACGGATGTTCCATCACCGGCATCAGTTCCACATGTGTATATCCCATCTCTTTGACATAAGCCACGATCATCGGTGCAAGTTCCCGGTAATTATAGAATTCTCTTCCGTCTTCCGGTTTTTCCAGGATGCCAGATGCATCTCATAGACGAACATCGGGGCATCCTCTGTCTGAATCTTTTTTCGTTCCTTCATCCATGTCTGATCTTTCCAGACATACTGTGTAAGATCTGCCACCACCGAAGCAGTTGCCGGGCGAAGTTCTGCCTGGTTTGCATAAGGATCGGCTTTCAGGTAAGTCAGACCGTCTTTTAATTTCAGTTCATACTTATACAGAGACCCTACCGGAATCTGTGGGATAAACAGCTCATAGATTCCCGATACTGAAAGACGCTGCATCTGGTATACTCTGCCATCCCAGTGGTTAAAATCTCCAACCACACTGACACGGGCCGCATTCGGTGCCCAGACTGCAAAATACACACCATCCACACCATTGACAGTCATCGGATGTGCACCAAGTTTTTCGTAAATATCGTAGCATATACCATTGATAAACTTCTGTTCTTCTTCCAGTGTGATCTGACAGGGAAACGCATATGCATCATAGCATTCGATCTGCTCCCCCTCCTGCTCCACCAGATAGGTATACTCCGGAATCTTTCTCCCGCTCAGTAATACAGCAAAATATCCTGCATCGTCCTCTTTACTCATCGGATACTCTCTGCCGTCTTTTGTCATTTTCACCGTTACTTTGTCCGCCCCCGGAAAAAAGCACTGTATCAGCACTCCGTCACCGGTTACATGTGGTCCGAGGATCTCTCTCGGCGCATATTCTTCAGAATATACAACTGCCTCAATTTCCGGCCAATCCATCAATTCATATAATTTGTCAGACATAAACCCCTACCTCCTGCGATTTCGTAACCGTTCAGTACCTTCACAGTTACAATTTTTCATATATTAAATCTATCATACCATTTTCATACTTGAAATACAATCGTAAGGAGAAGTAATCGGAATATATATTGCACTGAATCTTAAGTAATTCTTCATCATGAAAAGAGAGCCGTTTTGCCCTTTCGGATGTAACGACTCTCCTTTCTTCTTCCTGCGCTAGAGCGTGTCTGAAAAAGGCTTTTCGTGAGCTGCGAGACCCAGTTTGTGGGAGATTTTATCCGAATGAGGGCGACGTAGCGGGCTACGGCAACCGAATGAGGGTAAAATATACCGCAAAGTGGGGGCTTGCAGATTGCGGAAATGATTTTTCAGACACGCTCCAGCATGTTTTATTTTCTATTTATTTTATTATCCTGACTTTCAGAACGCCCTCGATCTCGTCTAATTTGTCGATGATCTCCTGTGTTGCCGGCGTCTCCAGATCGATCAGGTATATGCATAATCTCCTTTGCTCTTGTTGGTCATATCAGAGATATTCATACCTGCTCCACCCAGGACTGTTGCGAACTGGCTGATCATGTTTACTACATTTTTATGGTTGATGGCGATTCTTCCGGCCACACCACAGATACCCATATCACAGTTTGGATAGTTGACAGAATTATGGATATTACCATTTTCCAGATAATCTCTCAGTTCTTTGACTGCCATGCATGCACAGTTGTCTTCGGATTCAGCTGTGGATGCTCCCAGATGTGGTGTTACCAGTGTATTTTTTGCGCCTGCAACGGTGGGGTTTGCAAAATCTGTGACATATTTTTTCACTTTTCCTGTTTCCAGTGCGTCTATCAGAGCAGTTTCATCCACCAGAAGGTCTCTGGAGAAGTTTAACAGAACCACACCGTCTTTCATCATTGCGATGCTATCTTTGCTGATCATGCCCTTTGTGCTGTCAAGAAGCGGCACATGAAGGGTAATGTAATCACACTCTTTGAAAATATCTTCCACATTGGCGATATGTTTGATCTCTCTGGAAAGCTTCCATGCGGTATCTACAGAAATATATGGATCATATCCGTATACTTCCATACCAAGATAAATCGCAGTGTTGGCAACCATTGCTCCGATGGCTCCCAGACCGATGACACCGAGTTTCTTTCCTTTGATCTCGCAGCCGGCAAACTGTTTTTTCTGTTTTTCTGCCAGTTTTCCAACATTTTCGTTATCTTTTTCCTGTTTTACCCATTCCACACCGCCTACGATATCACGGGATGCAAGGAGCATGCCGGCGATTACCATTTCTTTGACACCGTTTGCGTTGGCTCCCGGTGTATTGAATACGACGATACCCTGCTCTGCACAATCCTGTAACGGAATGTTATTGACACCGGCTCCGGCACGGGCAATAGCCTGAATGTTTTCCGGTAATTTCATCTCATGCATCGAAGCACTTCTTACCAGAATCGCATCGGCTTTTTCTATTTCTTCTGTTTTTGTGTAATCATTTGTAAATCCATCCAGTCCCACTTTGGAGATCGGATTCAGACATTGATACTGAAACATCTTACAGATTCTCCTTCTCGAATTTTTTCATAAACTCTACTAATTTTTTCACACCTTCAATCGGCATAGCATTGTAGATACTTGCCCGCATACCACCGACAGTTCTGTGTCCTTTCAGATTCTCCAGACCTGCTTCTTTCGCTTCTTTTACAAACTTTGCATCCAGATCCTGGTCTCCTGTTACGAATGGAACGTTCATCAGAGAACGGGAAGCTTTTTCTACGGTTCCCTTGAACAGTTTACTTTCATCCAGATAATCATACAGGATCTTGGCTTTCTTTTCATTGCGCTCTTTCATTGCTTCCAGACCGCCCTGTTTTTTCAGCCATTTGAATACTTTACCACAGATGTAGATGCAGTAACAGTTTGGTGTATTATAAAGAGAATTTGCATCAGCATGTGTCTTATATTTCATCATGGTCGGAGTTCCCGGCAATACATCGTCTGTAATCAGGTCATCTCTTACGATTGCGATGACCATACCGGCCGGTCCGATATTTTTCTGTACACCACCGTAGATGATTGCATATTTGCTTACATCTACCGGTTCAGACAGGAAACAGGAGGAAACATCTGCCACCAGATCTTTACCTTTGGTATTTGGCAGTTTTTTGAATTTTGTTCCATAGATCGTGTTATTCTCACAGATGTATACATAATCTGCATCTTCGCTGATCGGAAGATCGGAACAGTCCGGGATATAAGAGAATGTCTTGTCTTCGGAAGTGGCAATTTTGTTTGCTTTTCCGTACTTCTGTGCTTCCTGCCATGCTTTCTTTGCCCACTGACCGGTTACGATATAATCGGCAACCTTGTTTTTCATCAGGTTCATCGGGATCATGGCAAACTGCAGAGATGCTCCGCCCTGAGGAATAACACTTTATAGTTATCCGGGATGTGCATCAGGTCTCTCAGATCTTTTTCTGCTTCCTGAATAATCTGATCAAAAGCTTTGGAACGGTGACTCATCTCCATCACAGACATTCCTGTACCCTTATAATCTAACATCTCTGCCTGTGCTTCTTTCAGCACTTCTTCCGGCAGTACAGCAGGACCTGCTGAAAAATTGTAAACTCTACTCACCTTAGTTTCCTCCTCTTTCTCACATTTTCATAACTGTTCAGCACCTTCGCATATGCCAGCTAAACAGCTATCCTTTTTCTTCTTTCCCGTCAGCACTTTAGTGTGCTAACATATGAAACACTATACACCTCTGATAAATTATTGTCAATATCAAAATTCTGTTAAATATATTTTTATAGCAATAAAGCAAACCAGATATATATTTTAATGTATCAGGTTTGCTTTATTTATTAATTCCTATTTTTCTTTCTTCGCAAGATCCTCAGCATCAAAGACTTCCTCGATCGGAGCTCCTGCAGGAACCATCGGGAATACTTTGTCATCACAGTCGATCTGGCAGTCCAGCACAACAGTTGTGTTCAGTGCGATTGCTTTTTCGATCGCCGGACCCACTTCTTCTTTTTTGGTCACACGGATGCCAACTGCACCCATGGATTCTGCAAATTTTACAAAATCTACTTTGTCATCCAGTATGGTGCTTGAATAACGGTGATCGTAGAACAGAGTCTGCCACTGACGCACCATGCCCAGTACGTGATTGTTAATAACGATCTCAATAAGCGGCAGGTTATTTCTTGCTGCCGTAGCAACTTCGTTCATGTTCATACGGAAGCATCCGTCGCCTGCGATATTGACTACCACTTTGTCCGGACGACCGAATTTTGCACCGATTGCTGCTCCAAGACCATAACCCATGGTTCCCAGTCCGCCGGAAGTGATCAGAGTACGCGGTTCTTTGTATTTGTAATACTGGGCAGCCCACATCTGGTGCTGTCCCACATCGGTAACGACGATCGCATCACCTTTTGTCACACGATACAGTTCTTCGATGACATACGGTCCGGTCAGACCTTCCTGGTTATATTTCAGCGGATATTTTGCTTTCATATCTTCCACTTCTTTCACCCAGGCATCGTGATTCTTCGGATGGATCTTTTTGTTTAATTCTTTTAATACTTCTTTGACATCGCCGATGATACTGCAGTCTACTTTAATGTTTTTGTTGATCTCTGCGGCATCCACATCGATCTGGATGATCTTTGCATTCTGTGCAAATTTTGCAGTGTTACCGGTTACTCGGTCAGAAAAACGTGCTCCCACAGTGATCAGGAGATCACACTTTGTCACACCCAGGTTGGATGTTTTGGTTCCGTGCATACCAAGCATACCAGTATACAGTTCGTCTTCTCCGGAAAATGCGCCTTTTCCCATCAGAGAATCCGTTACCGGCGAATTGATGGTGTGTGCAAATTTGCGCAGTTCTTCTGCCGCTCCGGAAGTGATCGCACCACCGCCCACGAAAATGAATGGTTTTTCTGCCTCGCTGATCAGTTTTGCTGCCTGATCCAGGTCAGATTCCAGCATCTCGGCAGTATACGGAGCGATCGGTGTCGGCTCCTGATAAGTATATTCTGTAACAGCTGCTGTCACATCTTTTGTCACATCTACAAGTACCGGACCCGGTCTTCCGCTCTGTGCAATGGTAAATGCACGTCGGATCGCAGGTGCAAGGTCATGGATATCTTTTACGATCATACTATATTTGGTGATTGGCATAACAACGCCGGCGATATCAACCTCCTGGAAGCTGTCACGTCCGAGAAGTCCTGTTGCCACGTTAGCTGTGATCGCTACCATCGGGATAGAATCCATATGGGCTGTCGCGATACCGGTTACCAGATTGGTTGCTCCCGGACCGGAGGTTGCCATACATACACCTACTCTTCCGGTAGCACGGGCATATCCGTCAGCAGCATGGGAAGCACCCTGCTCATGAGATGTGAGTACATGGTGGATCTCATCGCTGTGTTTATATAAAGCATCATAGACATTCAGAATCGTTCCTCCCGGATATCCGAATACGGTGTCTACGCCCTGTTCTTTCAGGCATTCAATAATAATTTCTGATCCTGTAAGCTGCATCAGTCTTTCCTCCTAAATTATTTCTTCGGTACTTCGAGAATTGCACCACGGTTACCGCTGGTTACCATAGCTGCATAACGTGCCAGATATCCGGTCGTTACTTTCGGCTCACGCGGCTGCCAGTTTGCTTTTCTCTTTGCCAGTTCCTCGTCAGATACCAGCAGTTCCAGACTGGTTTCCGGAATATTGATACGGATCATGTCGCCTTCTTCTACCAGTGCGATTGGTCCGCCTACGGCTGCTTCCGGTGATACGTGTCCGATAGAAGCTCCTCTGGATGCTCCGGAGAATCGTCCGTCTGTGATCAGTGCTACGGAAGATCCCAGTCCCATACCTGCGATTGCGGAAGTCGGGTTCAGCATTTCTCTCATGCCGGGACCACCTTTTGGTCCTTCGTAACGGATCACAACAACATCACCCGCAACAATTTTTCCGCCTTTGATGGCTGCAATAGCATCTTCTTCGCATTCAAATACACGAGCCGGTCCTTCGTGTACCATCATTTCTTCGCAGACAGCACTGCGTTTTACAACACCACCGTCCGGTGCCAGATTACCTGTCAGAACAGCAAGTCCTCCGGTCTGGCTGTATGGATTGTCTAACGGTCGGATAACTTCCGGATTCCGGTTAACGCAGTTTGCAATATTTTCTCCTACTGTTTTTCCGGTTACTGTCATGCAATCCAGATTCAGCAGGTTTTTCTTTGATAATTCATTCATGACAGCATACACACCGCCTGCTTCGTTCAGGTCTTCCATGTAAGTCGGTCCTGCCGGTGCCAGATGACACAGGTTTGGTGTTTTAGCACTTACTTCATTTGCCAGAGTGATATCGAAGTCAAATCCGATTTCATGTGCGATTGCCGGCAGATGCAGCATACTGTTAGTAGAACATCCCAGTGCCATATCTACAGTCAGTGCATTCATGACTGCTTCTTTTGTCATGATATCTCTCGGACGGATATTCTTTCTGTACATTTCCATAACCTGCATACCGGCATGTTTTGCCAGTTTGATACGTTCGGAATATACAGCCGGGATGGTTCCGTTTCCACGAAGTCCCATACCCAGTACCTCGGTCAGACAGTTCATACTGTTGGCTGTATACATACCGGAACAGGAACCGCAGGTCGGGCATACTTTATTTTCAAATTCTTCCACATCGTCTTCTGTCATAGTTCCGGCTGCGTAGGATCCTACTGCCTCGAACATACTGGACAGACTTCGTTTCTGACCGTGTACATGACCTGCAAGCATCGGACCACCGCTGACAAATACGGTCGGTACGTTCAGTCTGGCTGCTGCCATCAGAAGTCCCGGTACATTTTTATCACAGTTTGGCACCATAACCAGTGCATCGAACTGATGGGCCATCGCCATCGCTTCTGTGGAATCAGCGATCAGGTCACGGGTTACCAGGGAATATTTCATTCCGATATGTCCCATGGCGATACCGTCACAGACCGCAATCGCCGGAAACATGATCGGCGTACCGCCTGCCATGGCAACTCCCTGTTTTACTGCATTAACGATTTTATCCAGATTCATATGACCGGGAACGATCTCGTTATAAGAGCTTACGATACCGACTAACGGTCTCTCCATCTCTTCTTTTGTCATTCCCAGTGCGTTAAACAGGGACCGGTGAGGTGCCTGCTGCATTCCAGTTTTTACTGCATCACTTCTCATATTCGTTACGCTTCCTTTCTGTTTTCCCATTCAGTTTTAGTGAATCCGTTCTGCGATCAGGTCACCCATCTGTACGGTTCCTACCTGTGTGCATCCTTCAGACATAATATCTCCGGTACGGTATCCTTCTTTTAAGACTGCCTGAACAGCTGTTTCCACTGCATCTGCTTCTTTGTCCAGATTCAGGGAATAACGAAGTAACATTGCTGCGGACAGAATAGTTGCGATCGGGTTTGCAATTCCCTTTCCTGCGATGTCCGGTGCAGAACCGTGGCTTGGCTCATACAGTCCAAAGCTTGTCTCGTTCAGACTTGCGGAGGAAAGCATACCGATGGATCCGGTTACCATACTTGCCTCATCGGAAAGGATGTCTCCGAACATATTCTCTGTCAGAATGACATCAAACTGACCCGGGTTATGTACCAGCTGCATCGCACAGTTGTCTACAAGCATATGTTCCAGGGTTACTTCCGGATAGTTTTTTGCTACTTCCTCTACGATTTTTCTCCACAGACGGGAGGAATCCAGTACGTTTGCTTTGTCTACGCTTGTTACTTTCTTTCTTCTCTTCATCGCGATCTCAAATGCTTTGACAGCGATTCTTCTGATTTCTTTTTCATTATAAGACAGGGTATCCACAGCTGTCATCACGCCATCCTGTTCTTCGGTCTTTCTTTCTCCAAAGTAAAGACCTCCGGTCAGTTCTCTGACGATGATCATGTCAAATCCGTCACCGATCCGATCTTCTTTTAACGGGCATGCAGCTTTCAGTTCATCATACAGGTATGCCGGACGAAGGTTTGCGAACAGGTTCAGAGCTTTACGGATCGCCAGAAGCCCTGCTTCCGGGCGTTTGGATGGCTCTAACTGATACCACGGAGATGTTTTTGCATCTCCTCCTATGGATCCCATCAGAACAGCATCGCTGGATTTTGCTTCTGCGACAGCTTCATCAGTCAGCGGGACACCGTGTACGTCGATGGATGCACCACCCAGGAGTACGTTAGTGTATGTGAATGTGTGCCCGTATACCTGACATACTTTATCTAATATTTTTTTTGCTTCATTCACAATTTCAGGACCGATTCCGTCTCCGTGAATTAATGCAATTTTGTAGTTCATAATCGTTTCATCCTTTCTTTCTTTACCTCTTTAATCTGTTACAGACTATCATAATCTATTTTCATGGTATTTTCAAGGGAAAGTTGAGGGGGGTATTGGGAACGGACGCCGGAAAGGAGCAGGGACAGGGTGTGGCGGCAGCGTGCAGAGCGGTTTTCAGCTAGTCTCTAAGAAGAACTAAATGCCAGTTCGCGGAGAACCGCTCACCGTCAAGTTCTTCTAAAAGCCGGATCTGAAAACACACTCTAACCGCACGCAAAATGCCTCTCCATCCTATCCCTATCCGCTCCCGGCTGATATTGGCAAATACTTTATCCCCTATGATTGAAGTTTTCAATGCTCTATAGAAACATCACTTTTGCCTCTTTGCTCGTATGAAAAGAAAAAACGACCAGCCAAGTTCTCTGTTGAAAACCTGGGTGGTCGTTTGATTTTTGCTTATGTGATCTTAGGCAGTTGCTTCAGATGCTTTTTCTACTTCTGCGATAGCTGCTTTTTTCATCGGGATTCGGCAGTTTTTGTTGTTTCCGAATTCTACGATTACATCTTCATCGGTGATATCGATGATAACTCCGTAGAAACCACCGGTGGTAACGATTGCATCGCCTACTTCCATATCATTCAGCATGGCTGTGACCCGTTTTTGTTCTTTTTTCTGCGGACGGATCATTAAAAAATACATCAGAGCGAACATAATAACCAGCATAACGATCATATAGATAGTGCTTGCTGCTCCTGCTGCCTGTGTTGAAGTCATTACTACTCCCATTGCACATTCCTCCTGCTTTTTCTTTTCCGTTTACGGACGTTATTACTACTATACACAAAAACAGGGGTTCCATCAAGCTGTTTTTGATATTTTTATTGTTTTTTTACTTTTTGTCGTTTTCCAGGAAACCTTCCAGCTTCTGTTTTTTATATTCTTTGTATCTGCCTTCTTCGATGGCCTGACGAATCTCGCTCATCATTGTGTTGTAGAAATACAGATTATGCAACACACAGAGACGCATGCCCAGCATCTCTTTCGCTTTTAACAGATGACGGATATAGCCGCGGCTGTAATTTCGGCAAGCCGGACACTGACATCCTTCTTCGATTGGACGCTGATCCAGTTCATATTTGGCATTGAACAGGTTTCTCTTTCCCTGGTTGGTGTATACATGTCCGTGACGGCCGTTTCGGCTCGGGTATACACAGTCGAAAAAGTCCACACCACGATCTACTGCTTCCAGAATGTTGGCCGGGGTTCCGACACCCATCAGATACGTTGGCTTTTCCAGTGGCAGATGAGGTACGGTCACATCCAGGATATGGTACATTTCTTCATGGCTTTCTCCTACAGCCAGTCCACCTACCGCATAACCATCCAGATTCATCTCACTGATCGCTTTTGCATGATCGATACGGATATCATCAAAGATAGCTCCCTGATTGATACCGAACAGCAGCTGATTTTTATTGATCGTATCTTCCAGGCTGTTCAGTCTGGCCATCTCGGTTTTACATCTTGCCAGCCAACGGGTGGTTCTTGCCACGGAATCCTCCACATAGCTTCGTTCTGCCACGCTGGACGGGCACTCATCGAAAGCCATCGCAATGGTGGAAGCCAGGTTGGACTGGATCTGCATACTCTCTTCCGGTCCCATGAAGATCTTGTGACCATCGATGTGGGAACGGAAAGTTACGCCTTCTTCCTTGATCTTTCTTAAACCTGCCAGGGAAAATACCTGAAATCCGCCGGAATCCGTAAGAATCGGACGATCCCAGTTCATGAATTTATGGAGGCCTCCCATCTGTTTTACAATTTTATCACCCGGACGCACATGGAGATGGTAGGTATTGGACAGTTCTACCTGTGTGCCGATTTCTTTTAAATCTGTAGTCGCCACTGCTCCTTTGATGGCTGCGGCAGTACCTACGTTCATAAATACCGGAGTCTGGATGGTTCCGTGAACGGTCTGGAATTCTGCACGTTTTGCATTTCCATCTCTGGCTATGATCTTATACATATTTTTATCACCTTTCTCTTTTCTTTTACCGGATGTTCCGGTATATGGTCCATATGTTCAGTTTTTCTGATTCTCTGATTTTAAAACATCATTGCTTTTTTTCTTCAATAATGCCCGTGTTCTTTCATACAGTACCGCTTATTATATCTGTTTCCGCCTTTTTTTTCAATAAATATTTCACAATTATTTTCTCTTTTTTTAAAGATTATCTCTTTTTTCTACATTGCCATATTCCAATAAATGTCATATAATAAGTCAGTCCGGATTTTCGGACATGTTCCTATTTAAATATGTAACTGTTTATATGACAGTTTTCATATCTGACAGGATGTAGGATTCGTAGAAAGTAATCCCTTTGTGGCATTCCATCTGTTTTCTTTCCATGAATAACGGAATGCACGCAGACACCTATGTAACTGTTGAAACTCAGGAACGGTTACTCATATACATACAGAAAAGGAGGTGGCAGTTATTACTGCTACAACAAACAACACACCAAATTATACCCTGGGAATCGATATCGGTTCCACAACGGTTAAAATTGCCATTCTGGATGAGTCTCATCAGATTCTGTTTGCTGACTATGAACGGCATTTTGCCAATATTCAGGAAACTCTGGCTTCCCTTCTGTCAAAAGCCATTGATAAACTGGGAGAGATGACCGTACATCCGGTTATCACCGGTTCCGGCGGACTGGCTCTTGCCAATCATCTGGAAGTTCCTTTTGTACAGGAAGTAATTGCAGTTTCTTCCTCGTTGCAGGAACTTGCCCCAAAAACAGATGTAGCCATCGAGCTTGGCGGCGAGGACGCCAAAATCATTTACTTTGAGGGCGGCAACATCGAACAGCGCATGAACGGTATCTGTGCCGGTGGTACAGGATCCTTCATCGACCAGATGGCTTCCCTGTTACAGACTGATGCTACCGGACTGAACGAATATGCAAAAAACTATCAGGCTCTGTATCCGATCGCAGCCCGCTGCGGCGTATTTGCAAAATCAGACATCCAGCCGCTGATCAACGACGGTGCTACCAAAGAAGACCTGTCTGCTTCTATTTTCCAGGCAGTTGTCAACCAGACCATCAGTGGACTGGCCTGCGGAAAACCGATCCGCGGTCATATCGCATTTCTTGGCGGTCCGCTGCATTTCCTGTCCGAATTAAAACAGGCCTTTATCCGTACTCTGAAACTTGATGAAGAGCATACCATCGTTCCGGAAAATTCTCATCTGTTTGCAGCAATCGGTTCCGCACTGAATGCCAAAGAAGAGGTTTCCGTATCTCTGTCTGCTCTGAAAGAACGGATGGCACAGTCTATCAAACTGGATTTTGAAGTTGCACGTATGGAACCGCTGTTCGCTTCCCAGGAAGCCTATGATGCGTTTAACGAACGCCAGAGTCAGTACAACGTAGTCACCGGTGATCTGGCTTCCTATGAAGGCAACTGTTTCCTTGGTATCGATGCAGGATCCACCACAACAAAAGCTGCTCTGGTCGGTGAAGATGGTTCCCTGCTGTATTCGTTCTATGACAACAACAACGGGAATCCACTGGCAACCACCATCCGTGCCGTGCAGGAAATCTATTCCCAGATGCCGGACACTGCCCGGATCGCCTACTCCTGCTCCACCGGTTACGGTGAAGCACTGATCAAAGCTGCTCTGATGCTTGACGAGGGCGAGGTTGAAACTGTATCTCACTATTATGCAGCCGCTTTCTTTGATCCGAAGGTCGACTGTATCCTCGATATCGGCGGTCAGGATATGAAATGTATCAAGATCAAGAATCACACCGTAGACAGCGTACAGTTAAATGAAGCCTGTTCCTCCGGATGCGGTTCCTTCATCGAGACCTTTGCAAAATCCCTGAACTACAGTGTACAGGATTTTGCAAAAGCAGCTTTATTCGCAGAGAATCCGATCGACCTCGGTACCAGATGTACCGTATTCATGAACTCCAAAGTAAAACAGGCTCAGAAAGAAGGCGCTTCCGTTGCAGATATCTCCGCCGGTCTCGCTTACTCTGTTATCAAGAATGCGTTATATAAAGTAATCAAAGTTTCTGATGCTTCTGAGCTTGGTAAAAATATTGTCGTACAGGGTGGTACATTCTATAACGATGCGGTACTGCGAAGCTTTGAAAAAATCGCCAACTGTGAAGCGATCCGCCCGGACATTGCAGGTATCATGGGTGCTTTCGGTGCCGCTCTGATCGCAAGAGAACGTTTCGAAGATGGCAAAGATACAACCATGCTCTCCATCGACAAAATCAATGATCTGAAATACACAACCAGCATGGCAAACTGTAAGGGATGTACCAACAGCTGCCGTCTGACTATCAACCGTTTCTCCGGTGGTCGTCAGTATATCAGCGGTAACCGCTGTGAGCGTGGTATCGGAAAACAGAAAAATAAAGAAAATATCCCGAACCTGTTTGATTATAAATACAAAAAAATCTTCGGTTACACACCGCTTGATGCCGATCAGGCTGTCCGCGGTAAAGTAGGTATCCCGAGAGTCCTGAATATGTTTGAGAACTATCCGTTCTGGTTCACCTTCTTTACAAAGCTGAAATATCAGGTGGTACTCTCTCCTACTTCCAACCGTAAGATCTATGAACTTGGTATCGAATCCATCCCAAGTGAATCTGAATGTTATCCGGCAAAGCTGGCACACGGTCACGTGACCTGGCTGCTTCGTCAGGGTGTGAAGTTTATCTTCTATCCATGTATTCCATATGAACGTACCGAGTTCCCAGAAGCAATTAACCATTACAACTGCCCGATTGTAACCTCTTATGCAGAAAACATCAAAAATAATGTAGATGAATTAAATGATCCATCCATCACCTTCCGCAACCCGTTCCTGGCTCTGACGAATGAAGAGACAGCCACAAAGCGCCTGGTGGAGGAATTCTCCGATCTTCCGAAAGAAGAAGTTCTGGAAGCGGCACATGCTGCGTGGGCAGAACTGGAACATATGAGAAACGATATCCGCAGAAAGGGAGAAGAAACCCTTCGCTATATGGAAGAAACCGGAAGACGCGGCATCGTTCTGGCAGGTCGTCCGTACCACATTGATCCGGAGATCCATCATGGTATCCCGGATATGATTAATTCCTACGGAATCGCCGTACTGACCGAAGACTCTGTGTCTCATCTGGCACCACTTGAGCGTCCGCTTCGTGTCAATGACCAGTGGATGTATCATACCCGATTATATGCTGCTGCAAACTTTGTCAAAGAACGTGACGATCTGGATCTGATCCAGTTAAACTCCTTCGGCTGTGGTCTGGATGCCGTAACCACCGACGAGGTACAGGAAATTCTCTCCAACAGCGGAAAAATCTATACCTGCCTGAAGATTGATGAGGTCAACAACCTCGGTGCCGCACGTATCCGTGTCCGTTCTCTGCTGGCTGCCATCCGCACCAGACAGAAACAGCAGGAAAAACGTGTGATCCGGCCGTCTTCCATCAAACGTGTACCGTTTACCGAAGAGATGCGAAAAGACTACACTATCCTCTGCCCACAGATGTCTCCGATGCATTTTAATATCCTGGAGGCAGGTTTCAATGCCAGCGGCTATCATCTGGAAGTCCTTCCGAATGATAACAAAGAGGCCGTCGATGTAGGACTGAAATATGTAAATAACGATGCCTGCTACCCGTCTCTGATGGTTGTCGGACAGATCATGCAGGCACTGTTATCCGGCAAATACGACCTGCACAAAGTAGCGATCATCATGTCACAGACCGGTGGTGGATGCCGTGCTTCGAACTATATCGGATTCATCCGCCGTGCATTGAATAAAGCGGATATGGGACATATCCCGGTAATCTCCATCAACCTGAGCGGTCTGGAGAGCAACCCCGGCTTCAAGATTACCCCCGGCCTGGCACGCAGACTGGCTTACGGATGTATCTTCGGTGATATTCTGATGAAATGTGTATACCGCATGCGTCCTTATGAAATCAAAAAAGGATCCACCGACCGCTTACATAGAAAATGGGAAAAAATCTGTATCGATTTTGTATCCGGCAAACATCTGAGCCATACCCGGTTCAAACAGATCTGCCGTACGATCATCCACGATTTTGACCGTCTGCCGATTGATGAGAACTTAAAGAAACCGAAAGTCGGTATCGTAGGTGAGATCCTGGTAAATTCCTTCCTGCTGCCAACAATCATCTGGCTGAGCTTCTGGAACAGGAAGGTGCCGAAGCTGTCGTTCCGGATCTGACTGACTTCATGTGCTACTGCTTCTACAACCAGAACTTCAAACATGAGAAACTGGGCTTTAAGAAGACTTCCGCTATCACCGGCAATGCCGGTATCGCCGCTATCAACTGGCTGCGCAGTGCTGCTACCGAAGAATTCAAGAAGAGCCGTCACTTTGATCCGCCGGCAAATATCTCGGATCTCGCCCGCATGGCTTCACCGATCGTATCCATGGGTAACCAGACCGGTGAAGGATGGTTTCTGACCGGTGAGATGATGGAACTGATCCACGGTGGTACACAGAATATTGTGTGTACGCAGCCATTCGGATGCCTGCCGAACCACATCGTTGGTAAGGGTGTTATCAAAGCGATCCGCAGAAGCCATCCGGAGGCAAATATCGTAGCTATCGACTATGATCCGGGCGCTTCTGAAGTAAACCAGCTGAACCGTATCAAACTGATGCTGTCTACGGCTGTAAAGAATATGAAGTAAAAGCAGAACAATGAATCTGCGAAAATCATTATATCATGAACTTCGTTCATGATCGCCATTCGCCGCTCCCCATAACCGTGCCAGCACGCTTCTGGCTCGCTAACGCTCATTACATTACAGATCTTTTTGCAATAAAAATGGCTGAGGATTCGTCATAGAACGTTTCCTCAGCCATTTTCATTTTCTTTTTAAAATCCTTCTTTTCTCCGCTGTTTTCTTAACCTATATCGTTTTTCTCCGCCTTCCCATTCTGCCCTGTCATTTTCCGACTCGACGATCAGTCCCGGGACCGGAATCGGGTGATGGTGTTCATCAACGGCTACCATTACCACATATGCACGGTTGATCACCTTCCGGATACCGTGACGACTTTCTACATATGTGTCCACACGTACTTCCATCGAAGTTCTTCCCACATACGTAATCTTTCCCCGAAGAACTACTACATCATTTACAGTAGCTCCCTCTTTGAAATTCAGGTTATCGATCGCCGCTGTCGTGATGTCCGCCTCGCAGTGACGCATCGCCACGATACTGGCAATTTCATCAATCCAGCCCATCAGCTGTCCTCCGAACAGATTTCCATAACAGTTCAGATAATTAGGGCGCATCAGATACGTCTGCTCCGTCTGAGAATCCACTACCCTTTTACATGGTCTCTGTGTTTCTTCCATTGTAATATCCTTCTTTCTTCCATTACACAAATCATTGCTGTTCTATTCTTCATTAATTGCAGGTAACTATTCAGTACCTTCACAGTTACGAGCAAAAACGCATTTAAAATCACCTTCGGTGATGGCATTTTTGCTTGTATGTCTCGGGATTTTGGCATAAATATGTCAAAACACCTCGCGGGATAATGGCTGCTGAATAGTTACAATTGCAGCTTCATTATCTGTATAGAAAACAAAGCAAAGCTGGCGTTCTGTACAGAATCTACCAGCCATACTCGAATTACTTTATTTCAGGGAAATCCCATTCCTGTCTTTATCGGAATACTTTCAGGAACCGTAGCACTTTCACCACATAATTTCCCATCGGGAACCGCCGCATCTGTTCCACCGTTGTTTTCGTAACGATCACATACAAAATCAGATATACCTGTGCTGCCAGAATTACAGAAACACCCAGGCACACGATACGGATCGGCACCAGAAGATGTAGTCCGTAATATACGATCCATGCCACAACACCCATACCTGCTGCCGCTGACAGTGGTTTTCCGTAACCGTTGACAAAATCGTTCTTGTGACCCAGATATTTTTTCAGGGACATGGCATTCAATACACACATGGCGACTGCAAATACCAGACTGGCGATCAATACAGAGAACACGCCCATCTGTGGAGCTGCAAAAGAACATACCGCCACAGTGATCACATTCAGCACCAGAGAAATCGCAGAGTTTCGAAGCGGAATTCTCGCTTTACCGATTGCCTGCAACACTCCGTTCGTAATCGTAGACAGTGCGGAGAAAATAACCGTTATGGAACCTGCTAAAAGCAGCTGTCCCGACAGTGTTCCACTGGATGGAAACAGCACTTTTGTGATTGGAAACGCCAGCACAGCCAAACCAACTGCTGCCGGGATACACAAAAACATCGTCAACTGGATTCCCTCGTTGATCTTTTCATTTGCCTCTTTATACTCATTTTTGATAAATCTCGTTGCAATCTCCGGCATCATCGCAGAGGAAGTGGCACTTGAAAGTGCCAACGGAATATTGATCAGCGTAATGTAGTAATTACTGTATTCTCCCCACTGACCACTGACTACTTTTGCAACGATGCCTTTTATATTCAGGATATCCGAGAAAATCTTGGAATCCAGGTAACTGCTGGCATTGTATACAAAAGTATTGAAAATAATCGGCGTTACCATCAGGAAAATGATCTTCATAACGCCCACCATGGACTCTTCCTGTGTATGTTTATCTCTGGCGATCTTTTTATGGATTGATTTCCGGTTTGCCGCATAGACGATCAACATAAATGCCAGACCGGTCAGCACACCGGCTCCGGTACCCATCGCACCACCGGCTGCACCATAAATTGCATGCGTCTCCTCGTCCACTGCAAACTTCTTGATCAACAGCCAAGCCGCCAGAATACTGACGATCGCATTGGCGATCTGCTCCAGAATCTGAGAGATCGAGGTTGGCATCATCGTGCTGTGCGCCTGAAAATATCCACGCATAACGCCAAGAATTGCTGAAAAGAAAATTGTCGGCGCCAGCATCCGCAAAGCCAGAAGTGCCTGCTGCTGATTGACCGGAAGCAGATAATTACCAAAGAAAAAGGCAACCAGAGCTGCCACTCCACCCACGATCATTGCATATAATAACGCCCCATGAAAGACTTTCTGGGCATTTCGATATTGTTTCAGTGCCAGACGTTCCGATACGACCTTCGATACTGCCATCGGAATACTGTAGGCAGAAATCAGAAGCAAAATAACATACACGTTATTCGCATATCCATAATATCCAAGTCCTACCGTTCCCAGCACAACCCCCAGAGGGCTTCGATACAAAAGCCCGATCACCCTGGAGATCAAAGTCGCCATCATCAGAAATGAGGCGTTTTTCACTAATCCATTTTTCTCACTCATCATTTACTCCTGCTTTATCTCTTTTTCGATTTTTCCGGCTTTCATGGAAAAATCCCGGCAAATACCTGATCTGTCTTCTATAGCCGGACTACCTATTCTCGATCTGCCAGTCAATCGGCTCCAGACCATGTGCTGTCAGATAAGCATTTGTCTTACTGAACGGCTTACTTCCAAAAAATCCCCGGTAAGCGGATAGCGGACTGGGATGAGGAGCCTCCAGAATCAGATGTTTGTCCGGGTCAAGCATGGATTTTTTACTCTGAGCCGGTTTGCCCCAGAGGATAAAAACCATCGGGCGATCCTGCGCCGCCAACACACGAATAGCCGCATCGGTAAATTCTTCCCAGCCGATCCCCCGATGGGAATTTGCCTGATGAGCACGTACGGTCAGAACTGTGTTTAACATCAGAACACCCTGTCTTGCCCATTTTTCCAGATATCCGTTGTTTGGGATATAACATCCCAGATCATCTTCCAGTTCTTTGTAGATATTCACCAGTGAAGGCGGAATCTCCACATCCGGTTTTACCGAAAAACAAAGCCCGTGCGCCTGTCCGTCTCCGTGGTACGGATCCTGTCCGAGAATCACTACTTTCACCTGATCCAGCGGTGTAAAATGAAACGCATTAAAAATATCATCTCCCGCCGGAAAAATCTGATGGGTTGCATATTCTTTTCCCACAGTTTCAAATAGTTTTTTATAATAGGGTTTGTGAAATTCCCCTTCCAGGGCTTTTGCCCATGCTCCTGAAATTGGAGGCATACGCCCTCCTCCTCTCCTGTGCGTGCAATGGCAATCTTCCTGTATCCGGATTTTACCGGATTTCCACGCACACTTGTATTTTCGTAGCTGTGAAGGTACTGAACAGTTACGTATTTTCTTATATTGCCGATATCTTTACAGACGAACAGGAAGTCCTCTGTCCCGAAGATATTCCTTTACTTCCCGGATCTCCAGTTCTTTGTAATGGAACAGAGACGCTGCCAGTGCAGCATCTGCACCGCCCTCTGTCAATGCGTCATAAAAGTGCTCCAGCGAGCCCGCACCACCGGAAGCAATAACCGGAATGGATACTGCATCTGCGATCGCACGGGTCAGTTTCAGATCGTATCCTGCTTTTGTGCCATCTCCATCCATACTAGTGAGAAGAATCTCTCCTGCTCCCAGGGCTTCTGCTTTTTTTGCCCATTCCACAGCATCCATACCCACATCGATCCGACCACCGTTTTTATAGACATTCCATCCTGAGCCGTCTGCACGCTGCTTTGCATCAATAGCAACTACCACACACTGACTTCCGAACTTTAAGGCTGCTTCATGAATCAGTTCCGGGCGGTTTATCGCAGAAGAATTGATGGAAATCTTGTCTGCTCCTTCCCGCAAAAGCAACCGAAAATCATCCACAGTGCGGATACCGCCTCCTACGGTAAAAGGAATAAATACGTTAGCCGCAACTTTCCGCACCATATCTACCACTGTATTACGATGATCCGAAGATGCTGTGATATCCAGAAAAACAACTTCATCTGCACCGGCCTCGTCGTACGCTTTCGCTACTGCCACCGGATCACCCGCATCCTGAAGATTGACAAAGTTCACGCCCTTTACTACTCTTCCATTATTTACATCCAGACATGGAATAATTCTTTTTGTCAGCATCTTATCGTCCTCCTTTTCCTTCCAGTTTTGCAAAATTTTTCAAAATCTGCAAGCCCACATGGGAACTTTTCTCCGGATGGAACTGGCAGGCAAACAGATTGCCGCTTTCCACAGAAGCATGAATATGGGTACCATATTCGGTTGTTGCAGTCACAATCTTTTCATCCTGTGCTTTCAGATAATAGGAATGTACAAAATACACATATGCATCTTCCGGAACTCCCGCAAACAGCCGTCCTTTATTCGGAAATCGGATATTATTCCAGCCCATATGAGGGATCTTCAGTCCTTCTGCCGCAGGAATCCGAAGAATCTCTCCCTTTAAGATGCCAAGGCCCTCCACGCCCGGACTCTCCTCACTTTTTTCAAACAGAAGCTGCAGTCCCAGACAGATTCCCAAAAACGGAGTCTGCTCCTGAACTACCTGGTGAATCACGGGTACCAACCCGAAATGGTGCAGATTTTCCATCGCATCTCCAAAACTACCCACACCTGGTAACACCACTTTATCCGCAGCCAGAATCTCTTTCGGATCTCTGGTCACCAGCGCATCCTCTCCTATCAGCTGCAGAGCTTTTTCCACGCTTTTCATATTTCCCGCATCGTAATCAATCAGTGCTATCATGTCTTCACTCCTCATCTGTTTTTCTGACACTACCGCTACTCCATCACAGCTGTGTCTGCGACCTTTTAGATCGATTGTAGTTTATCATAATTTCAACTCGAATTCCATATCTATTCTGCATAATATACTAGAGCGTGTTTGAAAAAGGCTTTTCGTGAGCTGCGAGTCCCAGTTTGTGGGAGATTTTATCCGAATGAGGCGGCGTAGCGGGCTACGGCAACCGAATAAGGGTAAAATATACCGCAAAGTGGGGCTTGCAGGTTGCGGAAATGATTTTCAGACACGCTCTAGTGCTTTGGATTAAGTGTTACTGTTCACTCCGTTCCCGGTAACGATGAATCTTTCTCTGTAACCTGCAATAATTCAATTATTTTCAGGAATCCTGCTGCATCGTTGCCGGAAGTTTTCTCTCCTTTGCAGTAAATTCTTTCACATCAATACGGATTACATTCACAATTGATACCAGTTTCTCATCAAAGGTAAAGTCCTTTCCCGTCTGCTGTTTCATTAACAGAGACAGTGCTTTTTCCTTTTCTTCCACATCAGCCACCAGGGTTCCATATCCGCGTCCCATCACGCTCCGGTATGCCATCCCGTACTGGCAGGCTACCTTTCCCTCAAACGGAATCATATCTGTCTCCAGAGCAAATGAGACTTTTGGATTCTTCTCCAGAACATCAAATTTGTACCCTTTGGTGGCGCCATGGAGATAAAATGTCAGCTTTCCGTCCACATATTCATATCCATAATTCATCGGCACCACATAAGGCCATCCCTCATCAGACAAACCCAGATGCAGGATCTTTGTTTCGTTGATGATCTGTAATATATCATTGATATCAGTTACTTCTCTTTCCCGTCGTGTCATAATTTTTCTCCTTCACCGTAATCTGATTCTCTCTCTATTCCCCAAAATCAGCTGCACAGATCTTCAGTTTTTCCCGGATCGGCAGGTGGTATGGACAGCGTGGTTCGCATTTGCCACAGCCGATACAGGCAGAAGCTTTTACTTTTAAGGTACTGTATCGATCTCTGGCCCACTGCTCCAGATCATAACGTTGCAGATAACCGGCAAACAAGAAAACACTTGGAATCTGGATTCCTACGCTGCAAGGTGCACAGTAATTACAACGACGACAAAAATCCGTTCCCAGCTGGTCACGGACTGCCTGAATCTTTTCCTTTTCTTCCTTCGTCAGCGGTTCCTGATTCTCACAGGCTTTCTGATTCTCTTCCAGTTCCCGAATCTCTGCCATACCAGGAATAGTTATCGTCACATCCGGGTTGGAACATACATAGCGGAGTGCCAGAGTTCCGTCTTCGATGGCACCTCCTGCCAGTGGTTTCATATCAATAAATCCGATGTTTTTCTCTCCACACCGACGAATCAGTTCAGCCCCCTGCTGTTCCACAATATTATAAGGAAACATAATCGTCTCCACCCAATCCAGGGTCAGCGCACGCTCAAAAACTTCCGTGGAATGCGCCGTGATTCCGATATGTCCGATCTTTCCAGCGTTTTTCGCCTCCAGCAGTGCTTCCAGTGCTCCACCTTCTCCGATCACCTGATCCAGCTGTTCCATACTCGGATTATGTACCTGATACAGATCAATATAGTCTGTGCGGAAATTCCGAAGACTCGTCTCGATATCTGCCGCCATCGCTTCTTTTGTTCTCGCCATGGATTTTGTTGCCAGCACGAACTGATCCCGGATTCCTTCCAGACCGTAGCCGATATACTGTTCACTGACAGTGTAGCCCCGTGCAGAGTCGATGTAATTGATTCCCCGCTTTACCATATCCTGCAACAGCTTTCTTGTTCCCTCTTCATCGATCTTCTGAATCGGAATCCCGCCAAATCCCATGCGGGAAACCTTTAATCCGGTTTTTCCAAGTGTTTTGTATTCCATTTATATTTCTCCTTTTTCTGTGACATATGATCTGATTTTTCATGAGATACATTATAACATCTTATGGGGTGGAATGAAATCTAAAAAGAGCCAGTATTCTTATATTTTGATAAGAAATACCGGCTCTATTGAACTGACTGATTACACGCAGGTTTTCATCAATCCACTTAATCATTCCTCAGTGCCGTCACCGGGTCACTCTTTGCCGCTTTCTTCGACGGGATCAGTCCACCGATAAACGTAAGAAATACGCTCAGCACGATCAGGATAAGTGCCGGAATCACCGGCAGAGATGCACTGACAGCAGTGGTATCTGCCAGTTTGTGAATCAGGGCATTGCCCGGGATCAGAAGTAACAGTGTCAGACCGATACCTATCAGACCTGCACACAGACCAATGATACAGGTTTCCGCATTGAACACCTGGGAAATATTTCCTTTAGATGCTCCTATTGCCCGCAGGATACCGATTTCTTTCCGGCGTTCCAGCACACTGATATAAGTAATCACTCCGATCATGATCGAAGAAACCACCAGTGAGATCGCCACAAATGCAATCAGCACATAACTGATAATATCAACAATATCCGTCACCGAGGACATCAGCGTTCCGACCATATCTGTGTAGCTGATCACCTGCTCGTCTTTTCCTTCTCTTTCCATCTTACTGTTATAATCATCCAGCAGATGCACGATCTGTTCCTTGCTCTCGAAGTTTTTCGGATAGATTGAGATACCACTCGGTTCTGCCTTATCTGCATAGCCGAGTTTCTGCAGGTTCGAATCATACGTTGTACTTCCGGTATTTCCCATGGACATCATCAGTTCGGTCAGTTCTTCTCCATCCATGCTTATATCAAATGCCCCGGTAAATGCATCCGCATCGATAGAGAATGCATTCTGCAGATTCTCTCCTACCCGGCTCATCGCCTGCGTCATGGCTTTTTCCATACCACCGGCGATCTGTGTCATCATCTGCTCCATCGCTTTTGAAATCTGCGTTCCCAGTGCCTGTGACAGAGTATTTCCATAAGAAGAAAATGCACTCTGCATATAGGTTCCGATTGCCGTGGATATCTGTTCTTCCACACCCTTCGTGTCGATCATCTTCATAAGCCCTGCAGAAAGTTCCTGCTTCGCGCTGTCTGTTCCCAGATAATCCATAAAGTACTCACCCATTTTCGCCGGATCCGGATAACCGTTTTCCTGTACATAGGCTTCATATCCTTCCAGCAGCTCCTTCGAAAGTTTTTCCAGCTGTTCTTTTGTGATATTGACATCTCCGTTAATATGAATATTTTTCTCTGCCCAGGCAGTCAGGATCTGCTGGCATTCTTCTGTCTGGAGATATTCCGTCAGGTATTCATCCAGCTTCGTCATATCCGTATAGCCCTTTTCCTGGGCATACTTCTGGAATCCGGTCATGATATCTTTGATCAACTGCTGCAGTTCTTCTTTTGATACTTCGACAGAACCGCTCGCTTCGATGATGTCTTTGATATTATTTTTCAGAATTTCCTGTGCTCTTTCTGTATTCAGATAACCGATAAAGTTCTCTCCCAGACCTGAATAATCTGCTTCCGGGTGTTCTTTTGCATATTCCTGGTAGCCCTTTAACAATGCAGCAGCAAGGTTGCTCACATCATCACCGGACGCCTGGATCTTAATTCCACTCATCAGATTACCAAGCGATAGATCCGGTGCTTCCGGAAGCGAAATATTGATGGCACTCAGATCCAGCATGCCCGAAAGATCCAGTGTATGCGGATCGACGGAAAATGCATCTGAGAGATCCGAGCTTCCTGCCATTGCATTTGCCATGACATTTTCATCAAATTTAAATGCATTTTGCAGTTTATCCTCATCGATCTTAAAGAGGGATCCCATATCAAAATCATTATCCGATTCTTTACCAAATTCTTCATTGGTAAAGACATCAATATCTTCATTTTTTATCTGAGCTTTTACGATTTTACTGTTTTTTGCTTTCTCGATCACATGATCAGTCAGCTCTGCCGGATAATAGATACCGGTTCGAAGCAGGGCTCCGTTGGCATCCTCCGATGGTTGCACGATACCGACCACTTTCAGGTCTTCCCCGTTTTTCACCAGTTTTTTCATATATTTATTATTATCCGATTTGTCTTTCCAGACCTTGTATTCACTGTCATAGCTGTAATAATCCGAAGCATTGACCAGTTTAAAGGTGGTTTCCAGAATATCCTCATAACGGTATGTGCCGATATTATCCGGAGTATCCACATCTTCATCCTTCATAAACTGTTCGATCATATCGTCAAGTTCCATAGCATCTCTGAGTCCCAGTGTGTACAGGAGAAAATCGCTGATACTTCCGTCCGCAGTCATAACTACCACACATTCGTCATAACTTTCCGGCCAGCGACCTGCTTTTACATCATACTGGTTTTTATACAGATTCTCCTCTCTCGGCATCTCATAAAACACATCTGTGCTCATCATCGAGGACATCATACTATTTGCACTCGACGAAGAACCAAGCCCCAGAGAAGCAAAGGATTTGTCCGGATTAACCTGACGAATCTTATCTCTATCTTTGTCCAGTCGAAAGATCTGCGGTGTTGCACTGTAACTGTATTCCACGGATTTTGCGTATTTGCTGACTTTCTTTTCATGATCATCCAGATATTTTTTCAGCGATTTCAGGTCATTGGAGTCCATCGTGGAGAACATATTTGTGATCATCTGCACGACATTGACCTGATCGTCGTCTTCCTTCTCCGCGTCTTTATCATCTGTCCCCATGTTCATCGTCATCATGGAAGTCAGGTCAAACCCGGTACTCTGGATCTCCAGTGGATATTCCGATAACGTTTCTTCTTCCACCGACTGGATATAAGCATTGACACCATTTGACAGTGCCAGGATCAGCGCGATACCGATGATACCGATCGATCCGGCAAAGGAAGTCAGAAGGGTTCTGGCCTTTTTGGTCTTTAAGTTATTAAAACTCAGTGCCAGAGCTGTCAGAAATGACATCGAAGATTTTCCCATATTTTTATGTTCCGGCGGGGACAGTGCTGCCTCATCCACCTCATAGGGATTTGTATCCGAACGGATCTTTCCATCCCGCAGATTGACGATTCTTGTGGCATAAAGTTCTGCCAGTTCCGGGTTATGGGTAACCATCACAACCAGACGGTCTTTCGCCACCTCCCGCAGCAGATCCATAACCTGTACACTGGTATTACTGTCCAGTGCTCCGGTCGGCTCATCCGCAAGCAGAATCTCCGGATCATTGACCAATGCTCTGGCGATTGCCACTCGTTGCATCTGTCCGCCCGACAGCTGGCTTGGTCGTTTTTCAATCTGTTCTCCCAGACCTACTTTTTCCAGGGCTTCTTTCGCTCTTCTTCTTCGCTCCGCTTTTCCCACGCCGGAGATGGTCAGCGCCAGCTCAACATTGGCGAGCAGTGTCTGATGCGGAATCAGATTATAACTCTGGAAGACAAATCCGATCGTATGATTTCGGTAGGAATCCCAGTCCCGGTCTTTGTATTTTTTCGTGGAAATCCCGTTGATGATCAGATCCCCGCTGTCGTAACGATCCAGCCCGCCGATAATATTTAACAGTGTGGTCTTTCCTGAACCACTGGGCCCGAGAATCGCAACAAATTCATTATCCCTCAGATTCAGACTGACATCATCCAGGGCTTTCTGAACCAGTTTTCCTGTTTTATATTCTTTTCGAATGTGTTGGATTTGAAGCATGTTCTTCTTTCCTTTCTTTTGCTTCGCTGTTTTCATGATGAACCACCATAAAACATACGGCGCCAACACCAAGATCATCCGGTGTCAACGCCGATTTTCGCAGATGATTATATACTAACATAAATTTTGCGGGGTGAAAATAAAAAGAATCTAAACTTCTGTAAAACATATCTAAAGAACCGGGCAAATACAAGTGCTGACATCTGTCCTGTTCTGTTTTCTACATATTTTTTAACGATGATAAAGCATGAAAAAACTATTGTTAGCTGTTACTGTTTAATTCGAACTCATGGTAAATTCTACAGTTTCCTGTGCACTGTCCAGTGCCTCATCTACACCCATACCACTCTGTGCTGTGAGAAATCAATACTACTGTCTGTAATATCGTTAAAACCTCATTTCATTTTTGTCCGTAGCTGCCCCATGTTCTTACTCTTACAATACCAGTACATTATCAGATAATGTCTACGCTGTTAACACCCGGAATCTCTTCCAATTGTTCCACATATGTACTTTTGTATGCAGTAGGTAACCGCAGAGTCAACAGCAGAGCGCATGGTGTTTTCTTCGTTTTCCCCTTTATCACATCCATAGTATCTACCTGTATCTGATTCTCCTGAAGTTTTTCCAAAAATTCAGAAATGCTTCCATTGGTTTCCAGTTCCACATAGACGGATAAATATTTACTGCGCCGAAAAAAATATTTTTCCAGACGTGGAAGCACGTGAAGGGAAATCAGTACACACACCGTAATGATAACTCCACCATCCAGAAACCCGATCCCCACTGCAAGACCAACGCATGCACATGCCCATAAACTTGCCGCAGTTGTCAGCCCCCTCACCTGATGCCCGGACACAATGATGGTTCCTACTCCAAGAAATCCTACCCCGCTGATCACCTGCGATGCCATACGCGAAAGATCCGATTTTCCAGGAAATATACCTCCATATACTGCGCCGTCAACATAACCAGCGTTGCTCCCAGACATACGATCGTATTCGTCTTTGTTCCTGCTCCACGTTTTTTCAATCCTCTGTCCAGACCGATCACACATCCAAGTATCATGGAAACTACGATTCTAATCAAAACATTGGGAATTGTCCATTCCGCACATGAAAAACCAAACATGCGATTCCTCCTTATGACTTTTTGTTCTCGTATTTCTTTTATTATACTATATCATATTTTTATATGCTTTTTCAAACATTTCAATATACTTTGTTTCTTATTTATTATACTTTATTTTAATGCATATTATTTTCAACTTTACCGGAATAAAATAATCGTATCTTTCTTCTGCCAGTAAGCAGATTCTCACAAAATATCATCTTTTTTATAGAAAGGACAGACCAGGTCGGATGTCACGGCTCTGGTCTGTCCTTTCACGCTTTTATTCTTTTTCAGAAGCGATCTTCTCCATAAAGATCCCCGGAATCAGATAGTCTTTTTCCTCTCCGGTGTTTCCAATCAATTTATCCAGCATACGCTCCATCGCACACTGCGCGATTTTCTGCTCATCCTGGCGGATATGTGTCAGTTTGTACTGCCCGGATCCGATGTGGTTTTCATCCATGCAGCACACTTCTATTCTGCCCTTTAACGCTTTTGCTTCCAGAACAGCCTCTGTCTCCATGGCAACACTGTACTCACCACATACGATACCTTCGAGTTCCTTGCTGTATCTCTCAACATACTCTGCAATCTGTTTTCGATAGATCTCTCCGCGGGCTTCCACCGGATTATCATAGGTAATATACGGGAGACTACACTTTCCGACCGGAGTCATACCATATTCGGAGATTCCCTGATAAAATCCTTCACTACGTTCTCCAAGTGAAGACGTTCCGGTTTCTTCCATTGTGATAAAACCTATTTTTTTCTTCCCGGTTTCCGCAAAATACCGAACCAGCCGCGACATGCTCTGCACATTGTCCGTCCGTACCGAATCCAGTGAAATTCCATCTAATTTTTTATCAATAAGTACAGTGGGATATCCGTCAATCACCAGTCGAAGAATCTCGGTATTATAATACGATCCATGGCATGGCATTACAAACATTCCCTTCGCACCGATACCGCGCAGATAGCGGATTGCCTGTGTCTCCAGTTCCCGGTTTCCGTAGGAAAAACATGGGTACAGATGGTATCCCGCCTTTCTGGCCAGCTGCTCCAGTTCATACATGATCTGCAGACCATAGCTGGAACTGATATGTTCAAAAATTACTCCGAGAACAGGTTCCCCTGTCTGAATAATCTCTGATTTTTCCGGTAATGCCGCTTTTTCTTCCACCTCAATCCTGCCAACTTCCGGGTGTTCCATGACAAAACTGCCTTTTCCTCTGATCCTGCGAATCCTGTGTTCTTCTGCCAGAAGGTTCAGTGCTTTTTTTACCGTGATCGCGCTCACTCCGTAATGTGCAATCATATCCTCCTCCACCGCAAGTTTATCACCCGGTTTCAGATCACCACACTCTATCTTCTGTTTCAGATCATTATATACATTTTCGTATAGAAACTGCTTCTTCGCCATGAGTACCCTCCGTTTTTCTAATTCTGCCTCCAGTTTTTCCACCAGATCCAACAATTCCAATGGTTTGTGGACGATATAATCCGGCACTTCTTCCTCATTTTTCGGCTCCATCGGATACCGCGGACTCCACTTGATAAATACCGAAGTGATTCCAAAACGATTTGCCCCCACAATATCTCTCTCCAGATTATTTCCTATCATAATAATACGTTTTTTATCTTCGTCCGTCAGATGCAGCAGTTTCATCGCCGTCTCAAACATCGCCTGTGACGGTTTTTCTTCTCCTACTTCTTCTGAAATGGTTCTCGCATCAAAAATATTTTCCAGTCCATGCTGACCGTAAGAATTATCAAAAGACTGTGTATATCCATCCGCTACCAGTTCAATCGTATACCCTCTTTCTTTCAGGGTAAGAAGCATCTCTTTTGCACCGTCGATCAATTCGCAGCTTTGTACGATCGGTGAACCTTCGTTTCGGTATTCGGTTCCTTCATTTACCAAAGTGTCTCCGCTGTCTATAAATACGATTAATTTTTTGCTCATGATTTTCTCTCCATCTATGTGCTGCAGTCATTTTCTGTTTTCGTATTCTTATTTTAACATATTAAATATATTTTGCAACGGTTTAAGTATATTTAATATGGTTTTTCATATATTTTACTTATCAGTAGTTATGTAAAAATATAATAAAGTACAAAAAAGTAGTATAGCATCTGTTTGTCAGTCACCATACCACTTTTATCTGTTATATTTTTTTACTTTTCTTCAAAACTGCACAGCGCTTTCACCTGTGCCCCGTAGATCGAATGATTTCCATTGACCATATATGCCAGCAGGCAGACCACAACCAGAGGGATCGCATTCTGGCTTTCAAAGACTTCCAGTCCGATCAGAATCGGTGCAATTACCGTGTTGGTCGCACTGCCAAATACTGCTGCATAGCCAAGGGACGCGCAGATGACCGGCGAAATTCCGAACGCAGAGCCAAGCGCCACGCCCAATGACGCACCAATAGAAAATAACGGTGTTACCTCTCCACCCTGAAATCCAATCGCAAGTGTTGCGATCGTCAGCAAAAGTTTCAGGATCCAGTCGTATCGGTAGATGGTATCGCCGGTAAAGGATGCCGTGATCAGGTTAGTTCCGAGTCCGCTGTATCTCGCACCATGTAATGCCAGCAATATCACAGCAAGAGGAATGGCAAGGCATCCGATTCGCACCAGTGGATTGCTGATTTTGTCTCCTGCCAGCTTCTTCGTCTTCTGCAAAAGTACAGAAAAACACCGCCCGGTCAGCCCGAACGCCAGACCGAGAATTACCAGAATAACTACATTTTTTATATTTCCAATCTGCCAGATTTCCTGTACATCCACCGCGAATTTTTCCAGTCCCAGCAGATGTGATGTCGTGGATGCTGTATAGGACGCGATCAGTGCCGGAAGCAGCGCATCATATTCCACATAACCGGAAACCCCCACTTCCATCGCAAAAAATACTGCTGCCAGCGGTGTCTGGAACAGCCCGCCAAATCCCGCTGCCATACCGGTAATCAGCATCACCGGTTTTGTTTCTTTGATATGGAGCCGTCTGCCCGTCTCATGCGAGAGCGTCGCACCAATCTGCACCGCCACCCCTTCCCGTCCGGCACTGCCGCCGAAAAGATGCGTGATCCACGTTCCGATCATCACCAGCGGAACGAGTGCCAGCGGTATTTCTTCCCGTTTTTTCTGTCCCACTTCGAATACCAGTGTCATCCCCTTCAGACTCAGACTGCTGAAACGCTGATACATCCAGACAATTGCCAGACCAGCCACCGGAAGGATCGGGATCAGATAACGATAATATTGCTCACGAAAATCCGAAATTGCCAGCAACCCTCTTCCGAAAATCGTGTCGACGATTCCCACGCAGATACCTACTAATACGGCAAGAATCACGTATTTTCCTTGCAGAATCCATTGTTCCTGTTTTTCTGCGGATATTCCTGTTTTCTTCTGTTTCATTTTGTTTTCTTTTTCCTCCATGTTCTTCTGATTTATTTTTCCCCTGAATGAGATAAAATACGCTTCGCGAATCTGACTCATTCCCTGCTTAATCAAAGTTGAACCGCCGAACTAATAACTGATAGTTCCTGTAGCAAAAAAGGCTGATACTCCCGTGCCATGCACAGAAGTCATCAGCCTTTTGGCGGTTTCGATCAAAAATCGTGGGAGAACCTCATTCCCGTTCTGGATGAAAGTATAACAGTTTTTCCGCACGTTCGTCAAGGCAAAATCTGTTACATCCACTTCTCCCTCTTATCTGTTTGAATCAAAACCCCCTCTCAATTTCCCGGTTCTTCCGCATCCGCCGGAACACCCCTTCCGGGATTGCCACGCAGAGTCCGCCGAGGATCAGCAGTACACCGATCAGTTCTCTCCACGGGTACACAAATCTAAAATAACCAACCCGGCTTTGCATCACCACGGCAATCGCACCTAGCACTCCGCTTCCCACTGTCAGTACCAGAACCCCGACAATTAGTCCGTAGAAAATCCCTTCCATCCGCGTCATTTTCTTCAGTTGCCGGGTTGTCATGCCGATGCTTTGCATCATGGAAAATTCTCTTTGTCTTACGGTATATCCGGTTACGATCACATGGAAATAATTCATCAATCCCATAAAAAGCAGCACCAGACAGAGTCCGTACATTATGATTCGACTGGACGCGATATAGGATCTGGCAGCGGACAACAGTTCTGATTTGCTTACCAGCATCAGTGTCCGCGGATCCGAGATATAATCTCCATGACTGCTTCCCGTCACGAACTGCATATTGTAGCTGTCCACGGATTTTTCTACAGATTCCCGGATCATCGGCTCCATCGACCGTTTGACATCCATCTCCAGTACAAAGGTCTGTACCGGCAGCTGCATCCGCTCCATCCCCTTCTCACCCACCAGGAAATACACGATCCCCGGTCCGTTCCAGGTTGTATCGAGTGCCGGAGCCCCTTTTTCTTTGAAGTTCAGGTAGCCGCAAAACTTCATATCCGCTGTCTTTTCTCCCTGCACCGTATAAGTGGAAAATGTCTCTCCCACATCCTCTCTGCCTTTTTGTGCCTCGATTCTCGAGAACAGATTATAGTGGAGCATGATTGCTCCCGTTCCTGCCTCCACACTGTCAATATCCAGACCCAGATCTTTCTCTTCATTAAACACTTTCAGTTCTTCCAGATAGGTATCACTGACCTGTTCTGCCACAAATTCATAAAGTTTTGGAGCGGTTTCTTCTCTATTTTCCGCATTCTCCTCAGGGATTTGATTCCCTTCCAGCGTCTCTCTTCGAAGATCCAGGATTTTTTCATCCAGCTGTAACTTGCCATAACCGCCCGTTACCTTCGCCACCGTTTCCACCCCGTCAAGACCTGTCATTTTTTCAATCAGATCTTCCGGAAAATACGTCTCCTCCGTCGGATACTGGCTGATCGTCCCGGAGGATATATCTGTCATGATCTTAAAATCGTGGTTCTCCGCCTCGATCTGGTTGGTCATATCCGTTCCCTTCGTGATCACAACGGCAGAAAGTGCCACGCAGATCCCGAGAGTAAGAGAAACAATCGTCAGCACACACCGTTTCCGAAAACGGAACAGATTTCTCCATGCCATCGCTTTCAACGGATCTTTGCTCTGTCTTTTATTTTTTCTCCCTGCAGATACTTTTTCCATATACTGTATCGATTCCACGGGAGAAAGTTTTCCGATTTTCCGGATAACACCTGCGGCTCCGAGAAATGTAACCAGCATTCCGAAGCAGACAGACGCTGCCAGCATCCAGGGCCGAAACGCGATCATCGCAGAAGCTTTTCCCAGACCATGCAGATACATCCTCGAAAGCAATGCCGGAATCCCCGTCAAGGTAAATGCAATACCTGCCACACTTCCCCAAAGGCATCCAAGAACCGCGATTTTAAAGATCTGGCGGTACGCGATGCTTCGAATCTGCCGTCCGGTCGTTCCCAGGGTTTTTAACAGCCCGAATCTTCGGATATCTTTTCCATAGGAAATGTGAAGCACATTATAAATCAGTAACCATGCAGCAAATAAGATCACCACAGCCATCACCGCTGCGATATCATATCCGCCGACCATCTCGGTCACAGCCTCCAGATCCAGTCCGGTACCGCCGAAAAACTGCTGACTATCATCCCGCATCGGAATATCCTGATACAGCCGGTCTTCCACCGTCTGACCATCCACACTCCCGCTCTGTTCGATCAGTAACGTTCTCGACACTTTCGAAAGATCCAGCTGATCCAAATAGGTCTTTGAAAAATAGCCGTACGCTTTTCCCATCGAAGGATCTACATATTCCGTATAATATCCAGACAACCGGAAATCCCCGGAGTGTTCTTCTCCCTCACTGTCCGTCATCGTCACCGGGATTACCATCCCTAGCTTCGGTTTGCTAACCCCAAGCAGCTTCAGAGCCCGCATGGGCAGCATAATTTCATTCTCTTTCGTCGGATACTCTCCATGAATATCCGTATACGCCGGTTTCTGCATGTTTTCCCACGCCGTCTTGTCTAACACTGTACACAAAAAAGCGTCTGTGGCAGCAAAATCCGTTTCCATTCCCGCAGATCGGATATATGCCAGTTCCTGTATTTTCCGATACTGTTCTTCCGATGGATCCTCCAGTGTGGTGCTGGCTTTTGTTCCGCCATTTCTTACCATCAGGAGATAATCTGCCTGTATCTTTCCGATAGCCAGACTGAATACACAAAATATCATCCACACGGCAAATGCAACCGTTCCGATCAGGATCCTGTTTCTTCTTTTATTTTCCTGATATTCCCTTTTTGCCAGCAACCGTAGGATCTTCTGGTTATTATTTTTCATCCGAATCACCCGTCACCTTTCCATCCTCGATACGGATGATCCGTTCTGCCATCTGTGCGATCTCTTCGTTATGCGTAACCAGCAAAATCGTCTGATGATACCTTTCTGCACTTGTCTTTAACAGCCCGACCACTTCCATTCCGGTCACCGAATCCAGATTACCGGTGGGTTCATCTGCCAGAATCACCGCCGGCTTCGTGATCAGTGCCCGCGCGATCGCAACCCGCTGTTGCTGGCCACCGGATAGCATATGTGGCATATGATCCAGTTTTTCCGTCATTTTCAGACTTTCGGTAATTTCTTTCAAAAACTTTCGATCCACGCGCATCCCGTCCAGCAATAACGGCAGCGTTATATTTTCCCGGACACTGAGTGTCGACACCAGATTATAATTCTGAAAAACAAATCCGATATTTCTTCTCCGAAACACTGTCTTTTCTTCTCCGGACATTCCCTTCAGTGCTGTTCCCCGCACCCATATCTGTCCGTCTGTTGGCTCGTCCAGACCTCCCAGCATATGAAGCAGCGTGGTTTTTCCGCTTCCCGAGGAGCCAACAATAGCTCCGAAGGTTCCTTCTTTTACAGAAAGCGAGACACCATCCAGGGCACGCACGATCCCGGATGGTGTCTGATAATATTTTTTTACCTCTTTTGTCTCAAGTATCTGCATCTTTCTTCCTCCTGTCGCAGTTATCTGTTCTTTTTCTCTGCTTTTCTATGATTGTAACAGCCAAAACTTACAAACTGCTTACACGGGAAGAAAAATCGATACTTCCAGTCCCTGTTCTTTTCTTTTTGCTTTCATGAATCCGCCGTGGAGCGTCACGATCTCCCGGCTGATATACAGTCCCAGACCAAATCCCGGTTCTCCGGTCACTCTGCTTCCCCGGTAAAACCGCTGAAAGATCCGGTTTTCTTCTCCTTCCGGAATTCCGATGCCATCGTCGGATACCACGATTCTTGTATACATCTCATCCTGTGACACGGACACCCGGATGCTCGAATGTTCCGATGCATATTTCACACTGTTATCCAGCAGATTATACACCGCCTCACCAAGCCAGTTAGTGTCATGCCAGGCATGGATTTCTTCCGCTCCGGTCACTTCCACTTCCATATGCTTTTCTTCTGCCGCTTTCTGCACCAAAAGCACCGCAGAATATATCGTATCCGCCAGAACATCTGTCGTTTTCCTGATCTGGATCATCTTTTGTTCCAGCCGTGCCATCTTGATAAAACTCTCCGTCAGAAAATGTAGCCGCTGCTCTGATTTTTCCAGAGCACTCAGCCAGGTTTGCCCCGGTTCCCCGGTAATCTCCCCCTTTAAAAGCTGCGTATAACTCTCCACGCCCGCCAGAGGATTCCGCATCTGATGCGCGATCTCCCCGATCAGTGCTTTCGTCTCATCCCGCTCTCTGGTAATCCGTGCTTCCACGCCCTGATTTTTCTCAGAAATCCTGCGAATCTGATAACGGATCTTTGCCGGAAGTGTATCTTCATACCTGACTTCTTCCTGCTGGATACATTCCCCGTTCAGAATCCGCTCCAGCATCCGGGAAATCTCTTCCATCTCCTGCTGTGCTTTTCTTTTTCGAAACATGTTATTCTCCAAACGTATAGCCAAGCCCAAACACATTTTTCACATACACAGGATGTGCAGGATCCGGCTCGATCTTCTTTTTCAGGCGGTTCAGCGTCACATGCAGCGTATTTTCTTCCACAAAGTTTCCGCCATCATCCCAGACCTGCTCCAGAAGCATGCGTTTTGTTACTACTTTTTTCTTATTTTTCGTAAGAATTTCCAGAATCCCGTACTCTTTCGGTGTCAAAGCCACCGGCTGCCCCTGGATCCTCGCTTCTTTCCGGTCATAGTCCAGGCTGAACTCCTGATAATAAAACACCTGATTCGGCTCACCGCCTGTTCTTCGAAGCACCGCCTCGACATGTTTTAAAAGCACCGCAAGTGCCACCGGTTTTACCAGGTAATCGTCCGCACCCGCATCGAATGCTTCTACGATATCCTCTTCTTCATCTCTTGCTGTCAGAAAAATAGCTGGCAATTTCTCCTGCCCGCTCCTTTGCCGGCACAGTTCCACGCCGTCTCCATCCGCAAGCCCGCGGTCGATTAAAAGCAGATCCACCGGCTGTCTCTCCAGCAACCGGCGGGCTTTTGTCACAGATTCCGCTGCAAATGCCTGATATCCATGGGACGTGAGCATCTCCACCAGCGCCTGCCCAAGCAGCGTGTCGTCTTCGATCACTGCGATTTTATACATCTTTACACATCCGATCTGGCGTAACTGTTTTTCATCTGATTACTCAGTTCATACAGAACTTTTTTCAATGTCGCAGAAGCTTCTTTCTGTACCATTTCTGCCACTTTCCGGTTCGCTTTGCGTTTCAGTTCCATCTGTTTTTCCGGATCTTTTTCATCGGCAAGAAGTGCATCATACTGGTTGATCAGCGCATGACTTTTTGCCAGTACATTTTCCTGATACCGTTCTACATGAAAAACAGATTTTGCATAAGAAGCATCTGCCATCGCTGCGATCATACGGCTGGTCCAGTAGAAGTTTCCGGTAGAGACTTCACCGGTCGTGTTGGCAAGATATTCCGGTGTCTCATCCACATCTGCATAAAATGGAACCATCGTGTTAAATGCATTCGATGCGTAAGCTACCCATTCCAAGGTTCCATATGCTGTTCCGCCTTCCGGGCGCATCTGGATCAGAGACATAAAATCGTTTCGGTTGATACCGATGGATCGATATGCACCACTCATGGATCTATCCCCATAGGACAGATACGGGTCATACGGTGTTCCCTGATAATGTGCAGACAATACATATTTTACATCTTCCGGTGTAATCTTCTTTTCCGGTACCATACACCAGGGAATATCATCAGAAAGTGGTGTATAATCAGCATCCGGACCGTCCCAGTTTACGGAATTCGGATTCAGATACCGTTCCATGTACCAGGCTCTCGGCGTATTGTATACATGGTCGGAATCGTCATGGCTTCCGAGGCATCTCTTGGATTCAGAACACCGTCCATGGAAAGATCCAGATGGTATTTTTCGATAAATTCTTTCAGGTCCGGAGAGCACATATATTCTTTCTGTTCGCCCAGCGCATCTTCCAGATCAAAGGTATCGATACCAAGCTGGTTTGGCATCACGACATACACATCATCCGGCACTCTTCTTGCCATCCAGTGATGTCCGCCGATCGTCTCCAGCCACCAGATCTCGTCAGCATCCTGGAAAGCGATTCCGTTATTTTCATATGTACCATACGTTTCCAGAAGATGTCCCAGTCTGGCAACCCCCTCACGGGCACTCTTAATATAAGGAAGCACCAGATACACGATATCTTCCTCTCCGATACCACCCGGTACTTCTTCCTGACCGTCTTTTGCCGGCTGATAAACCACCAGCGGATCGGCCCCCTGTACACGCGGGTTGGTTGTGATCGTTTCGGTGGCTGTCATGGCTACATTTGCCTCATTGACACCGCTTGCTGCCCAGATGCCTTCTCCTTTTTCTGCATTTGGCATGGATGTATAGCGCATCGCCTGTTCCGGCAGTTCTACTTTCACATGGGAGAGCACGGAAACATAGGTTTTCGGCTGTTCTTCCGATGTTACCACCACGAACTTTTTCGCTGTAAAATGTCCGGATCCGGAGTCGTCGTTGCGGGCGATCATTGTGGATCCGTCGTAGGATGCTTTTTTACCTACTAAGATTGTTGTACAAGCCATTTTTCTCATCTTCCCTTCTGTTTGTTTTGCTGGTTTTTATTTTAGCACATTGATCTTCCACTGTAAATCTGCCCTTTTTTTGCATACGAACAAAACTTTTTTTCTCATACGGACGAAACCATACCCAGGATCCAGCTTGTCTGACAACCGCTGGCAACGCAAATCTGAGCTAATCGTTAACTTCATCTAAGAATCTCGCGAGAGCGCTCGATCCTAAGATTACGTAAACGATGGATCTCATCTTTGCTAAGGACGCCAGCATAAGGCTGTCAGACAAGCTGGATCCTGGGCATGGTTTCTGGGTGCTGGAGACGGGAACGTACATATAAAATTGGTAGGCTTTGAAGAAAATCCATACATTTGGCATACATTTATCTTGGCGGTCTTTCTGGACTTTACTATCACTTTTTGTTATACTTTTCTACAAAATCTACGCTCTGATTTTTAGAGTATGAAAAAATCAAAAGGAGGTTATGTAATCGGACTTTTCCGGTTGCTCTGTGTGTATGAAAAAGATATTTCAAATCTTTGCCCGTGATATGCGGCGGCTGTTTACCAACCCGGCAGCAGCGATCGTCATGGTCGGCGTGTGTGTTCTTCCATCGCTATACGCCTGGTTCAATATTGCTGCCAACATGGATCCTTACGGCAATACCAGTAACATCAAAGTAGCGATCGCCAACTGCGATACCGGCGCCAGCACCGAGACGATGTCACTGGATGCCGGAGACACCATCGTGGATACGCTGAAGGAAAATAATCAGCTTGGCTGGACGTTTGTGGATGAAAAGCAGGCAAAAGCCGGTGTAACTTCCGGAAATATTATGCCGCCATCGTGATTCCCGAAGATTTCAGTGAATCGCTTCTCAGTATTCTGGATGGCGAGGTGAAGCAGCCGGAACTGGACTACTATATTAATGAGAAGAAAAATGCGATTGCTCCGAAGATCACTGCTACCGGTGCTTCGACCATTCAGCAGCAGATCAACGACACATTTTCTTCGGTAGCCGCAGAAACTGTATCGGAACTGATCCGTACTTCCGCCGGTGATCTGACCGGGAAGATTGATAAGACCAATTCCGAACTGTCCACTGCACTTTCTGAGACGAGGGACAATCTAAAAGAATATCAAAAAGTTCTGAAAAATTTCAAAGAAACATCCGGTTCTTCTGAGAAGCTGATCAAGGATGCACTGGAGACTCTCGATGCGGTATCTTCTGCCGCGGATTCCGGCTCCAAAACGCTGACCGACACGACAGCACTTCTCGCCACCAGCCGTCAGACACTGGGCTCTTTCTCGAGTCAGTTCAGTAACGCATTATCGAACAGTGAAACACTGTTAAATAACACATACGCTTCCGCAGTCGTAAAACTCGGTACCTTTGAGACGAAAGCTTCTCAGGTGAATACGGTGATTGGTGACAGTATTGATTCCGTTACAGCTCTGAACCAGAAACAGGCGGAATTGCTCGATGAACTGCAAAATCTTCATGAATCCATCGGTTCCGATTCCACGCTTTCCGAGCTGATCAGCGAAAAAATCACTGCTTTGCAACAGCAGAATGCTTCTTTTCAGGAACTTCTGGACTCTTTGAGCACCAGCAATTCCAGTATTCAGGAAGCCATGGTCACAGCACAGAACACCCGCTCTTCACTGGAAAAACTGATGACAGACAGCCGTTCCTCGCTTCAGACTTACCGGAATTCTCTGAATGAATCTCTGATTCCGAAGTTAAGCCAGTCCATGGATACGCTTTCTGCACTTAGCGGAGCTCTGACCGCAACACTTTCGGATGTGGATCCGACCGTAGAACAGTTAAAACTGATCCTCACACAGCTGGATACCAGCCTGTCTGACAGTTCTGCTGCCCTCGGACAGACCGGCGGTGTGCTGGACACCATCGATCAGCAGCTCTCCACGATTGCTACCGATCTTGGTGTGTTACAGTCCTCCGATATTTATAATCAGCTGATCACCTTAAAGGGACTGGATGCCGACTCGATTTCTGACTTTATGTCCTCTCCGGTTTCTATCCGGTCGGAAGTATTATACGAAGTGGAAAATTATGGATCCGGTATGACACCATTTTACACCAATCTGGCTTTATGGGTTGGCGGACTGATTCTGGTTTCGATCTTAAAGCAGGAAGTGGATAAAGATGAAAAAATCTCACGCTTCACACCTTCCCAGGCATACTTTGGCCGCTGGCTTGTATTTGTGATTATGGGCCTGATACAGGGATTTATCGTGTGTGCCGGAGATATTCTCTTATTAAAGGCCCAGTGCCTGCATCCGACAGCATTTATCCTTGCCGGCATATTCTGTTCGTTTGTATATGTCAACCTGATCTATGCGATGGCTCTGACATTCAAACACATCGGAAAAGCACTTGCCGTTCTTCTGGTGATCTTACAGATCCCCGGATCTTCCGGAACGTATCCGATCGAGATGACACCGGTATTTTTCCAAAAACTTCATCCGCTGCTTCCATTTTCCTATGGTATCGGTGCGATGAGAGAATGCATCGCCGGTTACTATGGTCATACTTATGCAAAAAATCTGGGAACTCTTGCGCTGTTTTTGTTGCTTGCTCTCTTTATCGGCCTGGTGCTTCGTCTCCTGTTGATGAATCTGAATCATCTGTTTGATCGACGACTTGCTGACACGGATCTGATGCTTGGCGAAACCGCCAGCGATGAACTGCAGCGCCCACAGATGCAGCTGATGCTTCGTGCACTGATGCGTGACGACGAGGCACGAAAGGATTTCATGGAAAGATCCGAACGTTTTGAACGGCGATATCCATATCTGATTCGATATGGTTTTCTTGCCATCCTGATCATTCCTCTGATCTTCCTGATCCTGATGTTCAGTCTGGAATCCAAGATTGTTTATCTGATTCTCTGGATTGTCTCTTTGATTGCTCTGGTCTTATATCTGATCTGTGTAGAATACATTCACGATAAGATCCAGCGCCAGATGGAACTGGGCGGTATCACTTCCGAAGACCTGGTACATGTGATAGAGGAGGAAAAAGAACGATGAAAAATATATGGAAAATTTTCAGCGGGATCTGCAACAGATACAGAAAAATGTCATTGCCATGATCGTAATTATCGGTATCACCGTTGTTCCCTGTCTGTATGCCTGGTTCAATATCGCTGCCAGCTGGGATCCTTATGAGAATACCGGCAATCTGAAAGTCGCTGTTGCCAGCGTGGATGAAGGATATGAGGGAAGTATCATTCCGGTCCAACTCACCCTCGGCGATCAGGTATTATCCGCACTCCGTGAAAATACGCAGCTGGAATGGGTATTTACCACTAAATCTAAAGCCATGAAGGGTGTAAAATCCGGTAAATACTACGCTGCCATCGTCATTCCTGAAGACTTCAGCCGGAATATGATGAGCGTATTCACCAGTGAAATCCGGAAACCGGAGATCACGTATTATTCCAACGCAAAAGAAAATGCCATTGCACCGAAAGTCACGGACAAAGGCGCAACCGCGATCCAGACACAGGTGAATGAAGTCTTTATCGAGACGATCTCGGACACTGTATTTACCGCCCTGCAGACCTTGTCAAATACGGCAGACCGTAAAGATTCCAGTGAGATTGTCGGCAATCTGATTACCAACCTGGAAAAGATCAACACGGATCTGACCACGGCTTCAAGCACCCTGCAGTCTTTTTCCGGTATGACTTCTTCTGCCCAGCAACTTCTCGATACGACTGCTTCTTTTCTGCAACAGACGCAGAAACAGACAAAATCTAATGTAGATGCCTTAAAAGAGACACAGAAATCATTTTCCGGGCTGCAACAGACCGTTTCCGGGACCACGGACAGTATCAATACGGCACTGACTGCCAGCAAAGGGTTTTATGACCAGATGGCGGAAGTGATTGATTCCGCTTTGCAGACACAGAGTTCTGATGCTTCCGCTGTTTCCGATACGTTACAGTTACTTGCCGGTCGTGTCGATCAGGTGATTACTTCTTATACTTCCCTTCGGGACAGTATCGCACAGATTGGAGAGGATCATGAGGCACTGACTTCTGTCACCGGTTCTCTGGTGGCAAAACTGGATGCTTCTATCACCACACAAAAAGAAATCCGCGATAAGTTAAATGCAACCGCATCTTCTCTTACTTCTGCGGTTTCGGATGTGAAAAATGATAAAAAAGAGCTGGATGATCTGATTCGTCAGAGCGCTTCCGGCATCAGCAGTGTAAAATCAGAGTATGAATCTTCGGTTCAGACGCAGTTAAACAGTCTGCTCTCTTCTGTCTCTGACACCCGTTCGGATATCTCCGGGCTGATGACACAGCTGGATAACAGTATGGATGGCATCTATACACTGGCGGATTCGGCAAGTTCTGATCTATCTGAGATTCAGACCACGCTGAATGACTCCTGTAAGCTGCTTACAAAGGCTTCTGAGAAGTTGGGAAAAACTACCGGAAAATTGAGCAGTATGCAGGAAAGCGGGGATTTTTCTCAACTGGAATCTCTGATTTCCGGGGATACGGACAGTATCAGTTCGTTCCTCTCCGCGCCGGTTTCTCTGAAAACCACGGAAGTTTACCCGATCGAAAATTATGGTTCTGCCATGGCTCCGTTTTATTCTACACTTTCGATCTGGATCGGCGGCATTGTTCTGGTGGCGATGCTGAAAGTTACGGTATCGAAAAAGAGACTTGATGGTTTAAAGAATGTGCAGCTTCACCAGATGTACTTGGGACGGTATCTGATTTTCCTGATTGTTGGGCTGTTGCAGAGTTCGCTGATTTGTCTCGGGGATCTGTTCTATCTTGGTATTCAGTGCAAACATCCGTTTTTGTTTGTGCTGGCGGGATGGATCTCAAGTATCATGTATGTAAATATTATTTATACGCTTACGGTTTCTTTCGGGGATATCGGTAAAGCGATTAGTGTGGTTTTGCTGGTTGTTCAGGTTGCCGGTACCGGCGGTACCTTCCCGATTGAAGTGGCTCCTGGATTTTTCCGGGCGGTTTATCCGCTGCTTCCGTTTACGCACAGTATGGCTGCTATGAGAGAAGCTGTTGGAGGTGTGTATGGTATGGATTATTGGATGGATCTTGGGAAACTTGGAGTGTTCTTGATTGTTTCACTGGTTGTGGGACTGGTGTTGAGACGACCGATTATTCGGATGAATGATGAGTTTACAGAGAAGTTGGAGGAGACGAAGCTTATTTAGAAATTTCTTTTAACTTCTTTATGGAAATTTAGTTCCAGACGGACGCAGCCGTGGCGGGAGGTCTGTGGGGCGCAACGTGGGCAGGGCAACTTTGAGCTAGCCGCCAACTCCGACTATGATTCACGAGGGTCAGCTGACCCTCGCGAAAGTCTGCGTAGGCATCGGATCTCAAAGCTTGCCCTAAACGCCCACCTACAGAACCTGCCACTGGCAGCTTCCTCCGGATGCAATGCAACAAAGTGTTGCGTCACACAGACTCCCTACCTCCGAGGCTGTTTTTCCTATTTTCTGAATTTTTTTAATTCTTGCACTTATTAATTCTTAATTAATCTATTCCTCTTGTCTTATATATTTAATATTTCTACTTATAAATTCATCATTTCTTTGATTCTATTTACAAATAACTCTCTCAAATTATTATAAGATCACTCTTTCTCCTCAATTTATCATTGCAATTGCATGTTTTTGTTTACACTTTTTGCAACCAAAACTTTTATTATTTCTGCTATTCTTTTTCTCACCTTAATAGTTATTTTTCATTTTCTTATTCTGATGATGCCTGCGAAAATCTATTATCAGTATTTTCGTCTGCGAGGGTCTGTTTGAGTTTTTCCACTTCTGCAGGGATGTCCGGGCGGAAAGAGAGGTACCAGGTTTCGGTTTCGGTGATGTATTTTTGGCGGAAGTGTCTGCTGGTGCAGGAGGCGGTTCTCAGGTTGTGGAGACGGTCGGCTCCTTTTACGGCGTAGGCTATGGGATTTTGGCGGATGCGGTTGACGTAAGTTTGCATGTCATAGCCTTTTTCTTTTGTGAGCAGTTTTACCGCTTGCAGGACTTCTTCACCGCCGATGGAGCGGATCTCGTCTTCGGTGGCATCCGTGTCTTCCAGAAGATCGTGGAATAAGGCGACAATCTGGTACTCGATATCATAGCCTTCTTTTTTCAGAATATCGGCTACCGCCACCGGGTGCGTGATATACGGATCTCCACCGATTCTTTTCTGGGTTCCATGCTTCTCTTTTGCAAATTCATATGCTTTTTCGTATAATGCCTGATCATATACTATCTGCTTTTCTTTTGTCCGCATCTCTTCCATAGAACTATCCTCTTTTTCTTTTGTTTTTACCACTTATCTCTCCTAACGGAATAAATATTGTCTTAATAATTTCTCACTCCTGTCGCTCATTTTCCCTCAATATAATCAAACGCGATCCTGTCGCTTCCGTCTCTTGTATGGATGATTCCGCACTCCTGGAATCCATACGAGCGGATAGCTCCCTGCATCGGTTTGTTATTTGCATGGGTATCGATTCTCAGATATCTGCACTTTTCTCTGCAAAAATCAAAGCACCTTCTCGCAAATCCTTTTGTAGTGCCATCAGAAGCGATTCGATGAATCGTTCCATATTCTTTCTCACTGCGCCATGCACCCTGATAGATTACGCGATATGTAGGATCCTCTCCAATGATAAAGACAAATACCCCAACCACATTCTCATTTTCTATGCACACATAGCAATGATCTGCTGCAATATCCTTCTCCACGATCTCCTTGGACGGATATCCCTCTTCCCACTGTGTTGGATTGCCATTTTCTTTCATGAATTTTCTAGCCTTCACATAAATCTCCAGAATCTCCGGTATGTGTGTTTCATTTGCCTTTATAATCTTCATTTTTTGTATCTCCTTAGCCTGGATTTTAATTTATTCGTAACTGTTCAGTACCTTCACAGTTACGAGCCAAAATGCATTTAAACGATAAAAACACGCTTTGCGAGTTTTTATCGTTATCGCGGCACTCCTCAAGGTTCCGTGCAAGCACGGACTTTGACTCGTTGCTCGCGTAAATCACCTTCGGTGATGGCATTTTGGCTTGCATGTCTCGGGATTTTGGCATATTCATGCCAAAACACCTCGCGGTACAGTGGCTACTGAATAGTTACAAAAAACTGCAGATAACAGGGAAAACAGTTATCTGCAGAAAAAAGATATCGTTATCAGGGAAGAATCACGAGAGGTTTTCGGTATTCATGCACAAATGTGGTGCGATATTTTTCGCACCAGACAGTCTCGTAAAGATTTGAAATCTCCACATTTTTGAAAAACAGCTGCGGCTTCGTCGGACAACAGGGAAGATGCATCTGCTGCTTTTGTAATGACCGGAATGGAACTGTGTTTTTTGAACTCAGAAAGAACCGGTGCTGCCTGACGGCGAAAACCGAGAAGCCTTGCGTAGGAAAGTGCAGGGACATGGGAAATCTGCAGCAGACAGTGCATCAGCATCCGACAGATCCGGCTGTAGGTGAGTTCCCGTGTTTTTAAGAGTGCTGCATACTGTCCCCAGCTTTCATAAGAACTTCTGGTGTGAAAGAGACGCTGTACAAAGGACGGTGTAACATCCTGATAAGCTGCAAGCTGAGCTTTGTCAGAAGAAAACAGAAGCCAGCGAAGATAAGGAGAAAAATCTTCCTCATCCAGAAACTGTGGGCAGGAAAAGGTCTGCGAAAGAAGCGCAGATATGGCGGGCGGAAAACAGGAAGACACCGCAGCGTCTGACATCTTACAGTCCGCAGATTTCCACAGGGCACGGATGGCAGACGCAGAAGGAAACTGCCCATTCAATGAGTTGTCGTGATAGGCATTTCCTTCACGCTTTACCGTAAGCGGCCGAATCGTACTGTTCTGTCGACAGAGTGCTTTACAGTATTCTACACCGAGAATATTATTCGGTGTCTGCAAAAAGGTTCCGGTATCGGCAGCGGTGTCTGAAAGTAGTTCTTGGAGAGTGAGACTGCGCGCTTTGGGAAAGGATTCTCCTTTTTTTAGATATTTTTTTATAAGATTCTGGTATTCCGGTGTTTCAGCGGAGAGAAAAGATCCGAGTTTCAAAAACGGTTCAATCGTTCCGCTTTCGCTTCCGAAAGAAAGAACGTCCACACAACCGAGTCCGTCAAGAAGTCCGACGGCATTCTGTGCAAAGAATTCTGCACTCTCGCAGGCATGGGTTGACGGCAGTTCGAAGACCAGATCCGCACCGCCGAGAAGTGCCATCCGGGTGCGCAGATGCTTGGAATACAAGGCGGGTGCTCCCCGCTGTACAAAATCTCCGCTCATGACAACGACGATATAATCGGCTCCTGTAAGTTCTCTTGTTTTCTGTATATGATAAGCATGTCCAGTGTGAAACGGATTATATTCCGCAATGATTCCGGCAATTTTCATGGTTGCACCTCAAAAAATACATAAATTATTTTCTCATTCTAACAGGGAAAATGCAGAAAAACAAGGCTTTCCGGAGAAATAGAGAATATATGTTAAAAAATTAACTAACCTTGTCACTGTAAAGGAAAAAGAGTATAATTTTATGTAGTGAGCAAAATAGGAAAGGAGTCATGAAATCATGGGATTTATTGACACAATCAAAGCAAGAGCAAAAGCTGATAAAAAAGTAATTGTACTTCCGGAAACCGAAGACAGAAGAACATATGAAGCAACTGCACAGATTCTGAAAGAAGGAATCGCAGATGTTGTTCTGGTTGGTAGCGAAGAAGCAATCAAAAAAGGCAGTGAAGGACTGGATATTTCCGGTGCAAAGATCGTAGATCCTGCTACATCCGAAAAAACACAGGGATATATTGACAAACTGGTAGAACTGAGAAGCAAAAAAGGTATGACACCGGAACAGGCAAAAGAGATTCTGTTAAACCAGTATCTGTACTACGGTGTTATGATGGTTAAAATGGGTGATGCAGACGGAATGGTATCCGGTGCATGCCACTCTACAGCAGATACACTGAGACCGTGTCTGCAGATCCTGAAAACAAAACCGGGAACAAAACTGGTATCCGCATTCTTCCTGATGGTAGTTCCGGATTGCGAATATGGCGCAAACGGTACTTTCGTATTTGCAGATTCCGGACTGAACCAGAACCCGAATCCGGAAGAACTGGCAGCTATCGCAGCTTCCTCCGCAGAATCCTTTAAACTGCTGGTTGAAGAAGAACCTGTAGTAGCTATGCTGTCCCATTCTACCAAAGGCAGTGCAAAACATGCCGATGTAGATAAAGTTGTAGAAGCTACAAGAATCGCAAAAGAACAGAATTCGGATCTGAAACTGGACGGAGAATTCCAGCTGGATGCTGCTATCGTACCGAGCGTTGGTGCTTCCAAAGCTCCGGGAAGTGAAGTAGCAGGAAAAGCAAATACTCTGATCTTCCCTGATCTGGATGCAGGAAACATCGGATACAAACTGGTACAGAGACTGGCAAAAGCAGAAGCATACGGACCTGTAACACAGGGTATCGCAAAACCTGTAAACGACCTGTCCCGTGGATGCTCAGCAGAAGATATCGTTGGTGTTGTTGCAATCACAGCAGTACAGTGCCAGGCGGAATAAAACAGATACATAAAAGTATGTTTAATTGGAGGAAGAAAACATGAACGTATTAGTAATCAACTGCGGAAGTTCATCTCTGAAATATCAGCTGATCAACTCCGATACAGAAGAAGTTCTGGCAAAAGGTCTCTGTGAGAGAATCGGAATTGACGGAAGACTGGTATACCAGAAAGCAGGATGCGACAAAGAAATCACAGAAGCTTCCATGCCGACACATAAAGAAGCCATCCAGATGGTTCTGGATGCCTTGACCAATGATAAAACAGGTGCAATCGCAAGCCTGAAAGAAGTAAATGCAATCGGACACCGTGTCGTACACGGCGGAGAAAAATTTGCGTCTTCCGTAGTTATCACAGACGAAGTAATCCAGGCCGTAGAAGAGTGCAACGATCTGGCACCTCTGCACAACCCGGCAAACCTGATCGGTATCCGTGTATGCGGCGAACTGATGCCAGGTGTACCGCAGGTAGCAGTATTTGATACCGCTTTCCATCAGACCATGCCTGCAAAAGCATATCTGTATGGTCTGCCACTGGAATACTATAAAAACTACAAAGTAAGAAGATACGGTTTCCACGGTACAAGCCACAGCTTCGTATCCAAACGTGCGGTAGAATTCCTGGGACTGAATCCGGAAAACTCAAAAGTAATCGTTTGCCACCTGGGTAACGGATCTTCTATCAGTGCCGTAGTAAACGGTAAATGTGTAGATACAACCATGGGTCTGACTCCACTGGAAGGCGTTGTTATGGGAACCCGTTCCGGTAACATCGATCCGGCTATCATGGAATTCATCGCAAAGAAAGAAAACCTGGATATCTCCGGTATGATGAATGTACTGAACAAAAAATCCGGTCTGTTCGGTCTGTCCGGCGGTCTGTCAAGTGACTTCCGTGATCTGAACGAAGCAGCAGAAGGCGGAAACCAGGATGCAGCAAATGCAATCGATGTTCTGGCATACGGTATCGCAAAATTCGTTGGCGGCTATGTAGCAGCTATGAACGGTGTAGATGCGATCGTATTTACCGCAGGTATCGGTGAGAATGCAATTCCGGTACGTGAAAAAGTAGTAAGCTATCTGGGTTACCTGGGAGTTACACTGGACAAAGATGCAAACGGACACAGAGGAGAAGAAATCGTAATTTCTACTCCGGATTCCAAAGTAAAAGTTGCAGTAATCCCGACAAACGAAGAACTGGCTATCTGCCGTGAAACAGTAGCTCTGGTATAAAAACAGAGAAAAACTGTAAGATTATATATAAAAGAAAGTCCCCTTCTGACTGTAAGCCGAAGGGGATTTTCTTCCCACTGAAAGACAGGACAATCTGCAACTATTGCAAAAATATTTCAGAAATATTGCAGGTTGTCAGGAAAAAACAGTTGACAAAAAGAAAATGCTTCTGTATAATTGGAGAAGTGTGGTTAGGAGTGAATTATGCTGATTGATTTATCCAAATTACTGACTCATGAAGGAAAGCAACAACAGGTAGAAATATTGCCGTCAGGAGATACTTTTTCCTGTGAACTGGGTGAGTTTTCTTATGGAGAGAATGAGCCGGTGATGCTGACGATCAAGCACAAAGAGAATCAGATTCTGAGTATCCGTGCGGAAGGTCAGGTTGCTGTATGGATTCCATGTTCCAGGTGTCTGGAGCCGGTGCTGGTATCGTGTCCGGTCGATTATGACGAGGAGATTGATATGAAGCTGTCCGAGGAAGAACGGATTGAGGCATTGGATGAAAGTAGTTTTATCCAGAACAAAGAGCTGGATACCGATAAGCTGTTGCATAATGAAGTACTAATCAATTGGCCAATGCGGGTACTCTGCAAAGAGGACTGTAAAGGAATCTGTAGCCGTTGTGGAGCAAATCTAAATCAGGGATCCTGTGATTGCGATACGGCAGATTTAGATCCCAGAATGGCTGTTATCAGTGATATATTTAAGAATTTTAAGGAGGTGTAACTGATGTCCATCTGTCCAAAGAATAAATCATCTAAAGCCAGAAGAGATAAAAGAAGAGCAAACTGGAAAATGGCTGCTCCGAACCTGGTAAAATGCAGCAAATGTGGTGCGCTGATGATGCCTCACAGAGTATGCAAAGCTTGTGGTTCCTACAACAAGAGAGAAATCGTTTCTCAGGAAGCTTAATTCAAGCAATAAAAAACAGATCCGTAAGGGTCTGTTTTTTTGTTGCGTTACATATCAATAATCATCCAGTGGACCAATTTTGATTTTACAGTAAGCTGCTGCCCTGTAAAGTAAAATACCTCGCGGCATATTCGTTGCTTTTATATAAAAGTGGGGAAACGATGTGCTAGAGCGTGTCTGAAAATCATTTCCGCAATCTGCAAGCCCCACTTTGCGGTATATTTTACCCTCATTTGGTTGCCGTAGCCCGCTACGCCGCCCTCATTCGGATAAACTCTCCCACAAACTGGGACTCGCAGCTCACGAAAAGCCTTTTTCAGACACGCTCTAGCCAGAGCACAGAAACAGACAGGTGAAATGAGTTTTAATAAAAAGGAGCAACAAAAAACCGACAGACTATCAAAAGTCTGCCGGTTTTTTGTTGTTCTTAAAAATTATAATTTTACAACGTTAGCTGCCTGCATTCCGCGAGCGCCTTCGGTTAAATCATAAGTTACAGCCTGTCCTTCATCTAAGGATTTGAAGCCTTCTCCCTGGATTGCAGAGAAATGAACGAATACATCTGCTCCGTCTTCTCCTGTGATGAAACCATAGCCTTTTTCAGCATTGAACCATTTTACAGTTCCCTTGTTCATGATGTTACCTCCATAAAATAAAATAAA
>ENA-OQCO01000075-OQCO01000075.1-human-gut-metagenome-genome-assembly--contig:-NODE-75-length-52059-cov-4.249711_pt1 | contig 52059 bp, 43 predicted proteins | sample MGYA00242500_ERZ504582 | MGnify/ENA primary metagenome ERZ504582 (study PRJEB26092, sample SAMD00036346) | human gut metagenome | host: Homo sapiens | study: EMG produced TPA metagenomics assembly of... | reverse complement strand
AATAAAGAAACGAGTAGAAAAGAAAAAAAGTACATATCCTTCTGAAGATGAAGATGTATTTAATCTCACATGGGATGAAAAAGAAGAAAGAACAAAGACATCAACAACAAGAAAAATGTACGAAAGATCAGAAGATAAGATATCAGAATCTAAGATAGACAAAACAACAGATAAAGAGAAAGAGTTTTTTGGCAAAAGAATCGTGAATTTTCTCAAAAAATGTTATAATAGATGCAAGAATTTCATAACAAAGATCCGTAAGATCACAAATAAGATGGAAATGATCGGAGATCTATTGGAAGATGAGGATATCATTGATGCAGTGAAGCGAATCAAGAGATATGGAGTGAATGGGGTAAAGCTGTTACTTCCACAGAAACTAAATGCAAAGATCATATTTGGATTCGAAGATCCATATTACACGGGAAAAGTCTTAGGCTGGACCGCTGCATTGATTCCAATCTACGGTGATCATATCAATATCACACCAGATTTTGAGAAGAGAATCTTGAAAGGAGAGCTAAAGATCAAAGGAAGGATCCGAAGATACAAGATCTTATATTTGTTATGGAAAGTATATAAAGATAAAGATGAATTGATCAAACAAAAAGACCGAGCAATAAGAATGATAGGAGGCAGTTAAAATGAGCAAAGAAAATTTAAAAGATACCATGGGTTCACTATTTGACGGTATGGAAGGATTCTTAACATCAAAAACGGTCGTAGGAGAACCAATCTACATCAAAGATACGATCATCTTACCATTAGTTGATGTCTCCTTCGGAATGGGAGCAGGAGCTTTCTCTGGTGATAAGAAGGACAAGAGCGGTGGTGGAATCGGAGGAAAGATGACTCCAAGTGCAGTTCTTGTCATTAAAGATGGACAGACGAAACTTGTGAATATTAAGAATCAGGAAACAATCGTGAAATTACTGGATATGGTACCAGATGTGATCGATAAGTTTACGGGGAAGAATGAGACATTAGAGGATATTGTGGATGATCTTGAAAAGTAAAATTTGATTGTCTAACAGAAATGTATTGAGTATTCATAAAAACATAAAGAAAGATAGAGGTACGAAATGATAGAATTCCATAGAATTCGTTTTTCGTAGCTCTATCTTTCTTTATGTTTTTATGAATACCTGAAGACATTCTTTTATAAAATTAAGAATTTTCAAACGGAAAGGTGTGTATGTTAAACATTATTAGTTTTCAATTTTTGGAGTGGTAGACAGATGTTTATAATATTCCACCATTAATTTCCGTCATTCAAACCAGAATTTTGGAATACATATGTACAAAAAGGATCTTCAAATATGAAACGAGTCTGGGCCATCGCTTTTTTCTTTTTCTCATTGGGCTTATTTACAGGATTCTGGATCACTCACGATCCGATGAAAATAGTTATCTGTATCGGATGTGATATCACAGCTTACTGTCTATTCTTTAAATAACGCTTGAAGAATAAAAAAAGAGTTGGAATAAATTCCAACTCTTAGTGGTTTCTTATATGATCAATCAAGACTAAGCACGTTCAACCTTACCAGATCTTAAGCAAGAAGTACAAACGTACATTTTCTTAGCTGCTCCGTTAACTTTAACTTTAACAGATTTGATGTTAGATTTCCACATTTTATTTGATCTTCTATGTGAATGGCTCACTGCGTTTCCAAAATGAGCACCTTTGCCACAAATAGCACATTTTGCCATGTTAGCACCTCCTTATTCCAATCTCTATTCCTGTTTCATTCCAGGCTCGACAACTATTTCATTCTAACAGATTGATTTATAAAAATCAAGAATAAATTTGCTTTTATTTTAAATCATTTTTTGAAACACTAGACTTAGGTGGTTTCATAATGTATAATCGAAATATATGAATTCTCGTTTGGAGGTATAATTTATGAAAGGACATGTGAATACAAAGAATGGAGAGATCTCCATTGAAAATCAGGTAATTGCGAAATATGCCGGAATCTGTGCTCTTGGATGTTTTGGTATCGTAGGGATGGCAATGGTGAATATGAAAGATGGGATCGCCAAGCTGTTAACAAGAGATAATATCAGAAAAGGTGTATTTGTTTCTGTAAAGAATAATAAGATCACGATAGACTTCCATATTATTGTATCTTATGGAGTTTCTATTTCTACAGTGGCAAGTAACCTTATGGAATCTGTAAAGTATCGTGTAGAAGAATTTACAAGCCTTGAAGTAGAACGGATCAATATTTACGTAGAGGGCGTAAAGGATATAGGATAATAGATAATGGAGGCAAAGATTAAGATGAAACAGATAGATGCAGCTTTGCTGCAGAAGATGTTGATTGGCGGAGCAAGAGATTAGAGGCGAATAAAGAATATATTAATGAACTGAATGTATTCCCTGTGCCAGACGGTGATACAGGAACGAATATGACAATGACAGCTCTTGCAGCTGCTAAAGAAGTTGGGAATGCAGCAGAAGTGACAGTGAAAGAAGTAACAAGAGGATTATCAAGCGGTTCTTTAAGAGGAGCCAGAGGTAACTCAGGTGTTATTCTATCCCAGTTATTCAGGGGATTTTATAAAGGTGTCAAAGATCAGGACGTATTAACAACAGAAACTGTTGCAGCAGGATTTAAGAAGGCAGTAGAGACAGCTTATAAAGCAGTTATGAAACCAAAGGAAGGAACAATCCTTACGGTAGCGAAAGTAACAGCAGAGAAGGCAGTATATTGTGCAAGGAATACAGAAGATTTTGAAGAATTTGCTCAGGTAGTGATCAAGGAAGCGAACGAGATTCTTCAGAAGACACCAGAGATGTTACCAGTTCTGAAAGAAGCAGGAGTGGTTGATTCAGGTGGACAGGGACTTGTGGAATTCTTACAGGGTGCTGTTGATGCTTTAATGGGTAAAGAAGTTGATTTAAGCAGTATTGAGAAGACAGCAGTTAAACCAGCAGCAACAGCAAGTGAAGCACCATTAGAAGAGAAAGACATCAAATTTGGTTATTGTACAGAATTTATCGTTATGACGAAAGAAGAGATTTCCATGGAAGAAGAACAGAAGTTTAAAGATTTCTTAATGGGAATCGGAGATTCTATCGTGGTTGTTGCAGATGAAGATATTATTAAAGTACATGTTCATACAAACCATCCTGGAAAAGCGATCGAGAAAGGTCTCACATATGGAGAACTTACGAATATGAAGATCGATAATATGAGAGAAGAGCATAGAGAACGTTTAAATCTCACACAGGCAGAAGCACAGGCAGAAGAAAGCAAACCAGAAGAACCTAGAAAAGACTTTGGATTTGTGGCAGTATCGATCGGCCAGGGAATGAATGACATTTTCCGTGAGTTAGGTGTAGATTACCTGATTGAAGGTGGGCAGACCATGAACCCTAGTACTGAAGATATGTTGAATGCAATCGAGCAGGTGAATGCAGAGACTGTATTTATTTTGCCAAATAACAAGAATATCATTCTTGCAGCGACACAGGCACAGTCTTTAGTGGAAGATAAGAATGTAGTGATCATTTCGACAACAACAGTTCCACAGGGAATCTCAGCGATCATTGGATTTGATCCAGAAGCAGATGCCGAAGAGAATGAAGACAACATGAAAGACATCATTGAATGCGTGAAGACTGGAGAAGTTACTTATGCAGTCAGAGATACATCCATCAATGGTATTACGATCAAGGTTGATGATATCATGGGAATCGATGATGATGGGATCAAGAAAGTCGGACAGGATGTCGAGAAAGTCACGTTAGAATTACTAGAAGAGATGGTAGATGAAGACAGCGAACTGATCAGTATTTACTATGGAGAAGACACAACCAAAGAACAGGCAGAAGCATTACTTGAGAAAGTAGAAGAAACATATGGTGACTGTGATGTACAGTTAGAATATGGCGGACAGCCAATTTATTATTTCTTATTATCAGTAGAATAAGAGAAGATGGGAAATCCCGCTTGATGGCGGGATTTCTTTGCTTTTCGTGAGAATATGATAAAGAATTTTGAAGGAGACAGAAGATGGATGGCACAACAAATATCATAGAATTAAAAGGAATTGGGGAAAAGAGTGCGACAGCTTTTGGACGACTTGGAATCCGTAATGTAGACAGTTTGATTACGATGTATCCAAAGTATTATCTTACCTATGAAGATCCCAAAGATGTCAATGAGATCGAGATTGGCCAGAGAGTATCTATTTTTGTTCGTATCAATTCGGAAGTTCATATTCAGTATGCAAGAAGAATGAAGATTGTTACATGCACAGCGAAAGATCATACAGGAACGATCATGCTTGTCTGGTACAATATGCCGTATTTAAAGAAACAATTACATCAGGGAAGAGATTATATATTTACGGGAACTCCGATCTATAAAAATGGACGGATCACGATGGAACATCCAGAGATTTTTACACAGGAAGATTATGAAGCTAAACAGGAGACATTGCAGCCAGTATATCCATTAACAAGTGGACTTACCAATAAACTTGTTTCTAAGGCTGTGGCACAGACAAAAGACTATATCTTTCATATTCCAGAATATCTTCCGCAAAATATTTTAGATCAATATCAGCCAATGGAATATCATCAGGCAATCTGGAATATTCATTTTCCGGAATCAAAAGAGCAGTTGATCAAAGCAAAGAAAAGGTTGATCTTTGATGAATTTTTTATTTTTATCGCAGCGATGCATATGATCACATCAGGAGAAGATCTCAAGGAAGAAGGATACAAGATCGGGGTCTGCAAGGAAGCGAAAGAACTGGTAAAGAATCTTCCATACGAGCTGACTACAGCACAGAAAAGAGCATTAAATGAGATGGCAAAAGACATGGCGTCTGGTAAGGTTATGAATCGTCTGGTACAGGGTGATGTAGGATCTGGAAAGACGATCCTTGCGGTTATTTTATTATTAATGTGTGCCAAAGCAGGATACCAAGGGGTTTGATGGCGCCAACGGAAGTGCTTGCAGCTCAGCATTACGAATCATTTACAGAACTTTTAGAATCTTATGATATAAAGATCGCATTGCTGACAGGTTCCACAAAGGCAAAAGAAAAAAGAGAAACCTATCAAAAGATCAAAGATGGAGAAGTAGATATTGTGATCGGAACTCATGCGGTCATTCAGGACAAGGTGGAATATAACAAGTTAGCATTGGTTATCACGGATGAACAACATCGATTTGGAGTAAGACAAAGAGAAAGTTTATCGCTAAAAGGTGAGAAACCACATGTACTTGTTATGAGTGCGACACCGATTCCAAGAACATTGGCGATCATTTTATATGGTGATCTTGATGTATCGATCATCGATGAACTGCCGGCAGAGCGGTTGCCGATCAAAAACTGCGTAGTCAACACAAGTTACCGCCCGACGGCATATCGTTTCATTGAGAAACAGGTCAGTCAGGGAAGACAGGTATATATTATCTGTCCGATGGTCGAAGAAAGTGAGACGATGGAAGGAGAAAATGTCATTCAGTATGCGCAGATGTTGAGAAGCCAGTTTGCACCATCGGTAAGGATCAGTTACCTTCATGGAAAGATGAAGGCAGCGGACAAGCAGAAAGTCATGGATGATTTTTCAGAAGGCAAGATTGATGTTTTAGTATCAACAACGGTTGTTGAAGTCGGGGTGAATGTGCCAAATGCAACGGTTATGATGGTGGAGAATGCAGAACGTTTTGGACTTGCACAGCTTCATCAGTTAAGAGGACGTGTCGGACGTGGCGGCTATCAGTCCTATTGCATTTTTATGACGAGTTCCAAGAAGAAAGAAACGATGCAGCGTCTTGAAGTGTTGAATAAATCAAATGATGGATTTTATATAGCAAATGAAGACTTAAAACTTCGAGGACCGGGTGATTTCTTCGGAGTCAGACAAAGCGGGATGATGGATTTTGTTCTGGCAGATATCTATACCAATGCAGATATTATGAAACAGGCAGCTGATGCGGTAAAACAACTGGAGGAAAGCGGATTTGATTTTTCGAATTTGAAGAACAGCAGATTAGAAAAACAGATTGGGCTTGCAAGGAATATATAATAGGAGGTATATCGTATGGTACGTTTTTATTTTAGATTTACAGGAAGAGTCCAAGGAGTAGGATTTCGTTTTTTTGTAGCGATGAATGCAGAAAGATGTCATTTGACAGGATGGGTAAAAAATATGTCTGATGGATCAGTGACAGCAGAAGTTCAGGGAACCAGAGTTGAAATTGAGAAATTTTTAAATTTGATCCAGACAGGAAATCGTTTCGTTCGAGTGGATGAGATCGAGAAAGAAGAACATCCATATGAAGAAAATGAGAAAAGATTTCATGTTCGTTATTAAAATGATGTAAGTGTCAAAAAATAACAATCCATAAAATGCAACATCATGTAAAAACTCCCAGTGTATCTTTTGTATGCTTGCATATACTATGAGCGTAACAGATAACAAAACAAAAGAAATGGAGGACTTTCAACATGGAAGAACGAACTTCAGCAAGAAGCAAAGGAACAAACAGAGTCGAGGTACCAGAAGCGAGAGGAGCCTTAGACAGATTTAAGTTCGAAGTTGCAAATGAGATCGGTGTGGATTTAAAAGAAGGATATAACGGACACTTAACAACTGCTCAGGCAGGATCTGTCGGAGGAGAGATGGTTCGTAAAATGATCCGCAGACAGGAAGAAGAAATGTCTCGCTAATTAGATAAGATGATGTATCCGGATTGCGAAATTGCGTAGCAATGAAGCAATCCTCAAACATCATAAGATTTCAGAAAGAGGCAGTGAAAGTATAAACTTTGACTGTCTCTTTCTGAAATATTGGTTTGTCGGTTGACAAAATCTGTAGATATAATAAAATAAAAGAAATAGTGAGCAAAAGTGGAATAACTTTGCAAAGCAAATAAAAGACAAGGAATATACATAGATATGAGAGTCGTAGCAGGAAGTGCGAAGAGTTTAAAATTAAAGACGATCGAAGGAATGGAGACAAGACCAACCCAGGATCGCATCAAAGAGACGTTATTTAATATGATTCAGTATGATATCCCGGGAAGTACATTTCTGGATCTTTTCTCTGGAAGTGGAGGAATCGGGATCGAGGCATTGAGCAGAGGAGCAAAGGAAGCTTATTTTGTTGAGAAAGCAAAACCTGCATTAAGATGCATTCGAGAGAATTTAAGATATACAAAGCTTGATAAGAAAGCACAGGTTCTGGCAACAGATGTGAATTCAGCGATCAGGCAGTTAGAGACGAAGAATGTAACATTTGATCATATTTTTATGGATCCTCCATATAAGAAAGGATTTGAAGAAGAAGTATTATCAATCATAGATCGATCCTCTATCTGTACAGAAGATACGGTAGTTATCGTGGAATCGTCTCTTGACACAGAGATACCAGATTTTGAGAAATTAAAGGTTATAAGAGTAAAAGAATACAAGACAAATAAACATACATTTTTGATGAAAACAGTGGAGGATTAGAAGATGAGTATTGCAGTTTATCCGGGAAGTTTTGACCCGGTGACTTATGGACATATTGATATTATAGAGCGTTCAGCCAAGGTTTTTGACAAGCTGATCATCGCAGTATTGGTAAACAGTGCAAAGAAACCAATGTTTACAACACAAGAGAAGGTTGATATGATACGAAAAGTGACAAGTCATCTTGATAATGTAGAGGTTATGTCATTTTCTGGATTGTTGGTAGACTTTGCAAAACAACAGGGAGCCAGTGTATCAGTCCGAGGACTACGCGCAGTAACTGATTTTGAGTATGAGATTCAAATTGCACAGACAAATGCGAGATTGGATAAAGACTTAGATACCATGTTTTTTACAACCAGCATTGAGTATTCTTATGTAAGTTCCACGATCGTAAAGGAAATTGCATCTTATCATGGAGATGTTTCTGAGATGGTACCGCCTTACGTACAAGAATGTCTAGAGAAGAAATTTAAATCATAGGAGGCGAATGAATATGAGTGAGAAGTATTTACATGAGATGATTGATGATATTGAAGTACTGATCGACGAAGCAAAACCAGCAAGATTTAGTCCAGGTAAGATTATGATCGAGAAAGATGTATTGATGACAGTGATCGAGGAATTAAGGAAGCAGATTCCAGGTGAGATTGAACGAAGCCATAAGATCATTCTGAACAAAGATGCGATCTTGGAAGATGCCAGAGTGAAGTCACAGCAGATGATCGATCAGGCAGCAAGAGATGCAGGAGAATTGATCGATCAGAATGAGGTCGTTGAGATGGCAAAGATGAGAGCGAATGAGATTGAAACTCACGCCAAAGATACAGCAAGAAGTGTTGTACATAATGCGAATGAAGAAGCAGATCAGATCCGTGCAGGTGCATTGCGCTATGTCAATGAGATCATGGAAGATGTACAAGGTTATGTGGCAAGTGTCAAAGAAGCACAGGAGAGTGTGTTTAACCAGTTGTTATCCGCATTAGATTCAGATCTTGCATCGATTAAAACGAATGCGAAAGAGATAGAAGAACAGCTTTCCGGAGTCAGCATTCCACAGGCAAGAACAAGAACGGTAGAAGATTTCATTTCAGATGAAGACTAGATAAGCAAGTAGTCCGCTGAAACACTAAAAAGAGATCTTATGAGCAGATATTTCCAGAGGGAGAGTCTGCTCTTTTTGTATACACTTAAAGTCTGCACGGCAGCAGACAACCCGCCAAAAGAAGTGATCATACACAATAATATGACTTTGCGGCTGATAGACATATGGGAAGAACCAAAATAGGAGATGGCATTTGTGATTTCAAGAACAGCGGTCAATCCTCTTTTTAAATAGAAAGGAAGTGGAAGAATTTCTAAAAGAGAAACGGCAATTGAAAAGATCATAATACAGATTCCAATCATGAAAATGGAATGAAGACTATCAAAGATTACCTGATCTGCTGATTTTTTGTGTGCAATGGTGGGAGAAGAGTGGTGTGTATGTAGAAAATCGCTTGTAAAAAATAAAAAGACCAGATAGATCAGATAACACATGACAGGAAAATACAGGCAAAAGAAAAAGCGCAGAGCAGAAATTTTGCCATGAAGGATCAATGTAAGAGTATATCCAGCAGAGAACATGGGACTGATCTGATTGCAGGTATATAATAGCTTTTCTCCTTCAGATTTCGTAAAAGATCCACAAGAAATAAAATCATCAATGATCTTCGCACCGAGGGGACATCCACAAAAAAAACCTAGAATACAGGTGTAAAAAAAGTCCTCATTGATACCAGGAAAAAGTTTTTTGAGGGGGTAAAAGAGCCGGGAGATCAGATGGAACGTTTGGTAATATTGCATAAAACCAGTGAGCAGTAAAAAAGGTAAAAGAGTCGGTGTGATCGTTGCAGACCATAAAATCAGCCCATTTTTTGCGCCTTGGACCGATGTTTGTGGAAAAAATAACAAGGAAAGAACACTAAAAATAAGTAAAAACTGGATAAAACTGGTTTTCATGAAAAATCTCCCGCTTTCTTTTTATAGTGTATGAAGCGGGAGGTGAAACTAGAAGATGATCTGCTCATCTTTTATGATCGTATGAAATTTCTGTCCGATCACGGTACGATATAACTGGTTGGCACGTTGTTCTGTAGATAATAATTCTTCTTGATCTTTGGATAAAGGATCATTCATAACACGCAGATGGCGGACCATAGGGATGGAAGATTTTCTTTTGATATTCCCGATCAGGAAGGAAGCAGAACGTTTGAAACCTAGAATCTGAAAATAAGGAGACATATCGTAAGTTCGTGCTTTTTCAACCTTTTCTTTTGTTATATCAAGCATGATATGCAAAAGATTTCTGCTTATTTTGCTCCAGGTGAGGTTTTTGGTCTTACAGGCACTGATCAGTTCTTCAAAAGAAAGATCAGATTTTAACATCTTAAAAATACGGTCCTTAAAATCGCTTGAAATACCGCTGATCTGTGTAAGATCTTCGCAAGAATAAATAGCTGCATGTAAAAGCAGAGAAAAATCATCCAGGCAGACAGGAAAATCTTTTTGATAATGCATCTGATAGATATCATGCAAAGCTTCAGGGACTCTTGAGAATAAAGGTCTGATCTGGTTTTGTTCTAAGATTTCACGGATGGATGTTGCAGAAGAAATCGAAGGTGTCAACTCCTTGCTGTGATGATCGTTTGAAACACGGGTAACACAGACGGGAATGATAGGGCTGTCTAACTGTAGCAAAGCTTTTAAATATTCAATCCCAAGAATATTATTCGGCTGTTTTAATACTTCGATCAAAGAAGCATCATCAAGATGCTCTCTAAGATAAAGTTCTTTTGCTTTCGGATAAGAATGTCCGAGACTCATAAGCTCTTTTGTACCACGCTCGATTTCTTCTTCATATTGGATAAGAAAGGATGCAATCTGCTTAAGTTTGTTAATATCTTGACACTCACTTCCAAAAGAAAGGTAGTCGATCACCCCTAGTTTGTGAAGCAGACTGACAGCTCCAATTGCAAAATCAGGGGCAGATGAACATGCTGCAAATAAGGGGAGTTCGATCACGAGATCGGCACCTCCAAGAAGGGCAGCCTGGGTACGTATTTTTTTGTCCATAACCGCCGGAGTTCCGCGCTGTACGTAGTTTCCACTCATGATGGCAATGACGCAGTCTGCACTCGTGATATTTCTTGTCTGCATGATATGGTATTCATGACCATTGTGAAATGGATTGTATTCGCAAATGATAGCTGCTGTTTTCATAAAATATCCTTTCGAGATTCCTTATTTGAATCGTTTATTTTGTAAATGTATTATAAATCACAAATGAATAAAAGTAAAATTGCACAAAAAATGAAAAATGAGCAACAAGTATCTTGTCAGAGAAAACAAAAAAATGTAGAATAGAATATAGATTTTTCTGGAAATGTACAACGAAAAATACAAATACTATTATTGTATACAAAGAAATGATGTTGTATAATTTAACAAGATTAAATTCATCTTTTTGGAAAGTTGAAAGGAGCAACGCGAAAAATGAGTGTTATTGATGAGATTAAAAACAAGGCAAAAGCAAATAAGAAAACTGTTGTACTGCCTGAAACTACAGACATGAGAACATTAACAGCAGCAGCAGAGGTTATCAGTGAAGGAATCGCTGATATTATTTTAGTTGGAAAAGAAGACGAGATTAAGGCAAAAGCAGAAGCAGAAGGATTAGATTTAGCCAAAGCTTCTTTTGTTGATCCAGAGAACTGTGATCATTTAAATACATATATCGAATCTTTATGTGAAGCAAGAAAGAGCAAAGGACTGCTTCCAGAAGATGCAAAAGAGATCCTGTTATCCAACCCACTGTTCTTCGGAGCAACAATGGTAAGAGTTGGAGATGCAGACGGAATGGTAGCAGGAGCGATCAACTCTTCTGCAAACGTACTTCGTGCAGCACTTCAGGTTGTTAAGACTGCACCTGGTACAGAGATTGTATCAGCCTTCATGTTAATGGATACACAGGCTAAAGATATGGGTGAAAACGGATGTTTCGTATTCGCTGACTGTGGACTGAACCAGAATCCAAATCCAGAACAGTTAGCAGCAATCGCTTCAAGCTCAGCTAAGACATTTGAGCAGCTGATCGGAGCAACACCTAGAGTTGCAATGTTATCCCATTCTACATGTGGAAGTGCAAAACATGACGATGTAACAAAAGTTGTAGAAGCAACAAACATCGCTAAAGAAAAATACCCTCAGTACCTGATCTGTGGAGAATTACAGCTTGACGCAGCGATCGTACCAGAAGTTGCAGCAAGTAAGGCTCCAAGAAGTGAAGTTGCTGGTAAAGCGAACGTATTAGTATTCCCAGACTTAGATGCTGGTAACATTGGATATAAATTAGTACAGAGATTAGGTGGAGCACAGGCATTCGGACCTATCACACAGGGAATCGCAAAACCAGTCAATGACTTATCACGTGGATGTGTAGCATCAGATATCGTAGGTGCAGTAGCGATCACATGTGTACAGGCAGCAGCACTGGAAGCAGATAAATAAGAAAAATATAAGGAGAATCATAGTTCATGAAAGTTTTAGTTATCAACTGCGGAAGCTCATCATTAAAATATCAGTTAATCGATTCAGAGACAGAAAGTGTTTTAGCAAAAGGATTATGTGAAAGAATCGGAATCGATGGAGCATTAACACATCAGCCAGCGGGAAAAGACAAGATCAAATCTACACCAGCTATGCCAGATCATAAGACAGCGATCGGAATCGTTATCGACCAGCTGACAGATAAAGAAAACGGAGTTGTAGAAAGTCTTGATGAGATCGGAGCTGTAGGACACCGTATTGTTCACGGTGGAGAGAAATTCACAAAATCATGCCTGATCACAGATGAAGTTATCAAAGAAGTTGAAGAATGCAGCGTATTCGCACCACTTCATAACCCAGCGGGACTGATCGGAGTTCGTGCATGTCAGGAATTAATGCCAGGACTTCCAATGGTAGCAGTATTTGATACAGCATTTCATCAGACAATGCCAGAGAAAGCATTCTTATATGGTATTCCTAGAAAATACTACGATGAAGATGGTATCCGCCGTTATGGATTCCACGGAACATCTCATCAGTTCGTATCTTTAGAGACAGCAAAAGTCTTAGGAAAAGATATCAAAGACTTAAAGATCATCGTATGCCACTTAGGAAACGGTGCAAGTGTTACAGCAGTCAAAGGTGGAGAATCAGTAGATACATCTATGGGATTAACACCACTTGAAGGACTGATCATGGGAACACGTTCTGGAGATCTTGATCCAGCGATCATCGAATTTATCGCGAATAAAGAAAACAAAACAGCATCTGAAGTATTAAATATCTTAAACAAAGAATCAGGAGTTTACGGATTATCAGGAGTATCTTCCGACTTTAGAGATGTAAAAGCAGCAAGAGATGAAGGTAACAAAGTTGCAGCTGCAGCATTAGATGCATATGCATACCGCGTAGCAAAATACATCGGAGCTTACACAGCAGCTATGAATGGTGTGGATGCGATCGCATTTACAGCAGGACTTGGTGAGAATGATGATATCACACGTAAAGCAATCTGTGAATATCTTGGATATTTAGGAACAGAACTTGACGAAGTGAAGAACGATGTTCACGGAGAAACAGCGATCATCTCTACAGATGATTCTAAAGTTACACTGCTTTGTGTACCAACAAATGAAGAATTAATGATCGCAAGAGACACAGTAGCCCTTGTAAAATAATCATTTCATAAAAAATAAAGCTTGTTAAAATGTGCTTTTGGATTGTTTTTTTAAAAGTAAGGAAAATTACTTGACAAACCAGAAGCACATTCGTATAATAGTACAGTATGAAAATTTAGGAGATCGTATGAAGATTCAATTATCAAAAATTATTTCAGTACCTAAATATGAAGAAACCGTCGAAGCGTCAATCGACCTGAATGAGATTAAGCTTAAAGGTGTGTCTTATCCTATTCGAGAGAAGAATGATTTTTCGATCGTTTTTAGAAATATTGGAAAGGATAAGATATCATTTGCATTTGAGACAGAAGTCACGCTTGGAATTCCATGCAGCCGATGTCTTGAAGAAGTGAGCTATCCGGTTTCCGTGAAGGTGACGAAAGAATTAGATTTTTCGGATCTCGATGAAGAAGATTCTTCATATATCGAGGACAAGCATCTTGATCTTGATATACTGATCTTCGATGAAGTTGTTCCAAAACTTCCGTCCAGAGTGTTATGCAAAGAAGATTGTAAAGGACTTTGTCCGGTGTGCGGAACGAATCTGAATGAAAAAGAGTGTGGCTGCGATCGTACGGTGGCAGACCCTCGTATGGCAGCGATTCAGGATATTTTTAAGAATTTTAAGGAGGTGTAAAACCAATGTCAATTTGTCCAAAGAATAAATCATCCAAAGGAAGAAGAAACAGACGTAGAGCAAACTGGAAGATGACTGCTCCAACACTTGTAAAATGCAGCAAATGTGGTGCTCTTATGATGCCTCACAGAGTATGTAAAGCCTGCGGATCTTACAATAAAAAGGAAATTGTTTCAGCACACGCTGAATAATGGTAAATGAAGAGAAATGCCATACGTTTAGGCTTTTTAAGAAGGTTTAGGCGTGTGGCATTTCCTATTTTTAAGAAAAGGAGTAACAGGTCATATGGAGAAATTAGTGAAAGTGGCAGTTGATGCCATGGGTGGAGACCATGCACCAGGAGAAGTTGTAAAAGGTGCTGTTGATGCTGTGAATGAAAAAAATAATCTGAAAGTATTTCTTGTAGGAAAAGCACCAAGAATTCATGAAGAATTAAGCAAATATCAGTATAAAAATGAACAAATTGAAGTTGTGAATGCAGAAGAAGAAATTTCTTGTGACGAATCACCAGTAGAAGCGATTCGTAAGAAGAAAGATTCTTCCATGGTGGTCGCCCTGAAAATGGTAAAGGATGAGACTGCAGATGCATTTGTATCAGCTGGAAGTTCAGGAGCGATCCTTGTTGGAGGACAGTTTGTTGTCGGAAGGATCAGAGGGATCAAGAGAGCACCACTAGGAGCAGTGATGCCAACAGCAAAAGGTCCGATGTTATTAGTTGATGCTGGAGCGAATATGGATGCGAAAGCGGAATATTTGCTTCAGTTTGCACAGATGGGATCTATCTATATGGAAGATGTTCTTGGAATTAAGAACCCAAGAGTTGGACTTGTCAATGTCGGTGTGGAAGAAGCCAAAGGAAATCAGCTGGTAAAAGAAACAGGTCCATTATTAAAGGAATGTGAAAATATCAATTATATCGGAAGTATCGAAGCAAGAGAAATCCCATACGGTGCAGCAGATGTTGTTGTATGTGATGCATTTGCAGGAAATATCGTTCTGAAGCTGGAAGAAGGATTAGCAGCAGTGCTAGTCAGTCAGATCAAAGAAGGAATGATGTCAACATTAAAGAGTAAGATCGGTGCACTATTAGCAAAACCAGCATTAAAGAAGACGTTAAAGAAATTTGATGCTTCTGAATATGGCGGAGCGCCATTACTTGGATTAAATGGATTGGTTGTGAAAGCACATGGATCTTCAAGTGCAAAAGAAATGAAAAATGCGATCATTCAGTGTATTGCATTTGCCGAAGAAGATATTACGCAGAAGATCAAAGATCAGATCGTGAAAGGATAAGAAGAAAATGGATGCAAAAAGTGTGGAAGAATTTCAAGAGCAGATAGGAATTAAATTTCATGAGCCATCCCGACTTTGGAATGCTTTCATTCATAGTTCCTATGCAAATGAACGAAGAATGAGCAAAGATAAGAATAATGAACGTCTCGAGTTTTTGGGAGATGCAGTTCTTGAACTGGTAACAAGCAATTACCTGTATCGAACATATCAGAAAGAATCAGAGGGGAAGTTAAGTAAGATCAGAGCGAGCCTTGTATGTGAGCCAACACTTGCAGGATGTGCAAGAGATATCAACCTTGGGAAATATGTTCTCTTAAGCAAAGGAGAAGATATGACAGGTGGAAGATCAAGAGATTCCATTCTTTCTGATGCATTTGAAGCTGTGATCGGTGCGATTTATTTAGATCAGGGAATCGAAACAGCAACAAAATTCATTGAGACATATTTATTTAAAGATGTGGAAAATAAAGTTCTGTTTTTCGATGCAAAGACGAATCTTCAGGAGATTGTTCAGGGAGAAGGAAAAGGACGATTAAAATATGTGCTTGTTGGAGAAGAAGGTCCAGATCACGCCAAAATCTTTACGGTAGAAGCACGTCTTGGAGAGAATGTGATCGGAACAGGATCAGGACATAGTAAAAAGTCAGCAGAACAGCATGCTGCATTTGAGGCGATCAAACGCCACAAAAAATAACATGAAACAGAGGTGGACATGTATTTAAAAAGTATTGAGGTCAATGGCTTTAAATCTTTTGCCCATAAAATGATCTTTAAATTTGAACATGGGATCACAGGAATCGTAGGTCCAAATGGAAGTGGAAAGAGTAACGTCGCAGATGCTGTTCGATGGGTGCTTGGAGAACAGAGAGCCAAACAGCTTCGTGGTTCTAGAATGGAAGATGTTATTTTTTCGGGGACAGAGCTTCGAAAGCCGATGGGGTCTGCTTATGTTGCGATCACATTAGATAACAGTGACCATAGTCTGCCGGTCCAGTTTGAAGAAGTAACAGTTGCCAGAAGAGTTTATCGTTCTGGGGAAAGTGAATATTTGATCAACGGAAGTGCCTGCCGAAGAAAGGATATCGTAGAACTCTTTTTTGATACAGGAATCGGAAAAGAGGGATATTCTATCATCGGACAGGGACAGATCGAACAGATCTTAAGTGGAAAACCGGAAGAGAGAAGAGAATTATTTGATGAAGCAGCAGGAATTGTTAAATACAAGAAAAATAAGCTGGAAACACAAAAATCTTTAGAAATCGAACGTGAGAATCTGGTACGTGTCACAGACATCTTAACGGAATTGGAACGTCAGGTTGGACCGCTTAAGAAGCAGTCAGAACGTGCACGAGAATATCTGTTGTTAAGAGATCAGTTGAAAGATGAAGATGTGAAGTTATTCTTGCTTGAGAATCAGAATCTTGAGAAGGAATTAAAAGAGCTGGATGAAAAGATAGAAATCGCTCAGCGGGAGATCAATGAGGCAAATCAGACACTTGCCAAAGCAAAAGAGAAATATGGAAAACAAGAAGAGTTTTTGGATCATTTAAAACAGGAAATCGAAACGATCGCTGCTCATATTTCTGAAATGAAGCTCACAAAGCAGCAAAAAGAAGGAAAGATTCAGGTTTTAAATGAACAGATCAATACAGAACGTATGCGTGAGAGTATGTATCTGGAGTCTAAAGATAAGTTGTATAAAGATCTGAATGAAAAGAAAGCACAGTTAAAGAGATTTGAAGCAGAGACAGAAGAAATTCGTAAGGAATATGAAGCTGTCATGGAACAAAAGATACAAAAAGAAAGCGAAGTTGCATTGTATCAGAAACAGATTCAGGATCTGGAGAGAGAACAAGAAGAGATTGAAATCCGAGTGAATGCTGTCAGAGAAGGCCGTATGCGGGTAGCTGGAGCGATTGAGCGTTCCCAGACAGTGAAAGAACAGCTAAATGTTCGGATTATAGCACTGGATCATCAGATAGAAGAAATAAAACAACAGATCAATGATCAGGAAAAAGAAAAAGATTCTTCTAGTCAGAAGATCGAAGAGATCAATGAGAAGAAAAAACGATCTGAAATCGAATGTCATAATGCCAAGAGAATCGAAGAAATATTGATAGCTGAACGTCGTCAGATTCAGGCACAGATGGAGCAGAAAAGGGAGAAATATCATAGAGTTCGTTCCAATTATGAAACAATGCGGAATATGGCAGAACGTTATGATGGATATGGATTCGGGATCAAGAAGGTGATGGAACAACAGGCTGTGACATCTGGGATCATCGGAGCTGTTGCGGATATCATCAAAGTGGAAGAAAAATACGAAACAGCGATCGAGACAGCTCTGGGCGGAAGTATTCAGAACATTGTAACGGATACGCAGAAAACAGCAAAGAAGATGATCGAATATCTGAAGAAGAATCGTTATGGAAGAGTTACGTTTTTGCCGCTGGATGCAGTGAAGGGAAAAGAATTTGCAAGGAAAGAAATTCTTTTAGAACCAGGGGTGATCGGGGCAGCCAACCAACTTGTGATCTATGATGAAGTATATAAGGATTTATTTGCATCACTGCTTGGACAGATTCTTGTTGTAAAAGATATGGATGTAGGAATTAAAATTGCAAATAAATATCATCACAGTGTAAGGATCGTAACGCTTGATGGGGATTCCTTAAACCGAGGCGGTGCAATGTCTGGAGGTGCTTTTAAGAACAAGAGCAATCTGCTTGGAAGATCCAGAGAAGTTGAAGAATTAAAGAAGAAGCTGGATCGATGGACGAAAGCAATCACAGAAGATGAAGAAAAATATCATGAAAATGAAAAAAAACTCAAAGAATATCAGCAAAATATGATAGACTTAGAGAAAGAGATACAAGAAATCTCTTTGGAATTAAATACACAGCAGATGTCACAATCTGCGATCAAGCGAAGAAAAGAAGAGCTTGATAATAGGCACGAACAGTTAAGTATACAGAGACAACAACTGGAAGAAGAATTAAGGAATGCGGAAGATGATGCTGACAGACTGCAAGATGAACAGGTAGATCTTGAAAGTGCAAATGAGCAGGATGAAGAAAGGATCAAGGAGATCAGTGAGATTCTTGAACATCTTAGAAAACATGCCGAACAGCATGCAATGGAAGTTTCCAAGGTTCATATGCAGTTAAGCAAAGAATCACAGAAGTTAGAATTTCAGGAGAATAATCAGGAGCGAGTAAGATCTGAGATCGAACATCTATCAGAAGAGGTTCAAGAAAATCAGAAAGATACTGGAAGTATCAATGAGAATGTAAAAGCATTAAAACAGCAGATTGGACATTTAAAAGAATCATGCGAAGCAATGGAACGAAAGATCATAGAAGATCAGAACAGGCATCAGAAGATGCAGGAAGAAGTGAAGGAGAAAGAAGTCCTTTATAAGGATATCCTTAAAGAACGCGAAGAGATGCTTGAACGTATCAGTGGATATGACAAAGAAATGTATCGTCTGGAGAGTCAGAGAGAGAATCGAAAAGGAAAGAAAAAAGAGCTTTTGGATTATATGTGGGAGAATTACGAGATCACATATCATCAGGCAAAACAGAGGATCGATCTGGATGAGACGCAGAGCCTTACAAAGGTTAAGGAAACAATCTCTGAGTTAAAAAATAAGATCAAGAACCTTGGACCAGTTAATATCAATGCAGTCGAAGATTATAAAGAAGTTTCCGAACGTTACGAATTTATGCAGAAACAGCATGAAGATATCGTGACAGCAGAAGCACATCTGACAGGTTTGATGGAAGAACTGGAAGATGCGATGCGCCGTCAGTTTAATGCAAAGTTTAAAGACATCAAACGAGTATTTCAGGAAGTATTCGTGGAATTATTTGGTGGTGGAGAAGCAAGATTGGAACTTACAGATGATGATGTATTAGAATCTGGAATCAGGATCATTGCACAGCTCCAGGAAAGAAACTTCAGAATATGATGCAGTTATCAGGTGGAGAGAAAGCTTTAACAGCGATTTCATTATTATTTGCGATCCAGAATTTAAAACCATCTCCGTTTTGTCTCCTGGATGAGATTGAAGCGGCATTGGATGATTCAAATGTCACAAGATTTGCAAAGTATCTGCATAAACTTACAAAGGATACACAGTTTATCGTGATCACACATCGAAGAGGAACGATGATGGCAGCAGATGTTTTATATGGGATCACGATGCAGGAAAAAGGTATTTCAACTCAGGTTTCTGTAAATTTGATCGAGAATGATTTAGATGAATAAAAGGAGAATGGCTATGTCAGAGAAAAAAGGATTTTTTAAAAGACTTGCACAGGGATTAAGTAAAACAAGAGATAATATTGCCTCAAGTTTTGACTCTATTTTCAGCGGATTTTCTGGAATAGATGAGGATTTTTATGAAGAGCTGGAAGAGATTTTGATCATGAGTGATATGGGAATTGATACAACAATGAATATCATTGAAGATCTGAAGAAAAAAGTAAAAGAAAATAAGATCAAAGAGCCGGAAGAATGCCGACAGCTTTTGATCGATTCTATTAAGGATCAGATGAGACTGGATGATAGTGCTTATGATTTTATTGATAAAAAGAGTGTCGTTCTTGTCATTGGAGTAAATGGTGTAGGGAAAACAACATCTGTTGGAAAACTTGCGGCATCATTAAAAGGACAAGGAAAAAAAGTATTACTGGCAGCTGCGGATACATTCCGTGCTGGAGCGATCGAACAGCTCAAAGAATGGTCAAATCGTGCTGGGGTTGATATCATCAGTCAAGCAGAGGGTGCAGATCCTGCGGCTGTTGTATATGATGCGGTAGCAGCAGCAAAAGCAAGAGATGTCGATGTGTTGTTATGTGATACAGCAGGACGACTTCATAATAAGAAGAATCTGATGAATGAGTTAAGCAAGATCAATCGTATCATCCAAAAAGAATACAGTGAAGCTTATTTAGAGACACTGATCGTCTTAGATGGAACAACTGGACAAAATGCCATGGCACAGGCAAAACAGTTTAAAGAAGCAACAGACATTTCAGGAATTATTTTGACGAAATTAGATGGAACAGCAAAAGGCGGAATCGCGATCGCAATCCAGTCAGAACTTGGAATTCCAGTAAAATACATTGGTATTGGGGAACAGGTTGATGATCTTCAGAGATTTGATCCAGATATGTTTGTCAATGCATTATTCGAAAAAGGAGAAGAAAATTAAAATGTTAGAACTAAAAGATTTTGAAGCTGCATATAATAAAGTGCAGGAGGTTGTCCTTCCTACCAAGCTGATCAAAAGTGATTATTTTTCAGATCAGACAGGAAACGATGTTTATCTAAAACCTGAGAACATGCAGTTGACTGGAGCTTACAAGATCCGTGGTGCATATTACAAAATCAGTACATTATCTGAAGAAGAAAAAGCAAAAGGATTGATCACAGCATCTGCTGGAAACCATGCACAGGGTGTTGCATTGGCAGCAGCAAGACAGGGAGTCAAAGCAACGATCGTTATGCCAACAACCACTCCACTGTTAAAGGTTAACAGAACAAAAGATCTTGGAGCAGAAGTGATCCTTCATGGAGATGTTTATGATGAAGCATGTGCACACGCATTAGACCTTGCAGCAGAACATGGATATACATTTGTTCATCCATTTGATGACCCAACGGTTGCAACAGGGCAGGGAACGATCGCAATGGATATCTTTAAAGAACTTCCAACCGTAGATTACATCCTTGTACCAATCGGTGGAGGCGGACTTGCAACAGGTGTTTCAACACTTGCCAAACTGTTAAATCCAAAGATTAAAGTGATCGGTGTAGAACCAGCAGGAGCAGCATGTATGAAAGCTTCATTAGAAGCAGGAAAAGTAGTGTCATGTGATCATGTCAGCACGATCGCAGATGGTACAGCAGTACAGACACCAGGAAAGATCATTTTTCCATATATTCAGGAAAACCTTGATGATATCATCACAGTAGAAGATGAAGAACTGATCCCATGTTTCTTAGACTTGTTAGAAAATCACAAGATGTTAGCAGAAAACTCTGGATTACTAACAATTGCAGCATTAAAACATCTGGATGTTAAGAATAAGAAAGTAGTTTCTATCATCAGTGGTGGAAATATGGATGTCATTACGATCGCATCTTTAGTACAGCATGGATTGATCATGAGAGATCGAATCTTTACGGTATCTGTATTCCTTCCAGACAAACCAGGAGAGTTAAATAAAGTTTCTGATGTGATCGCAGATGCACAGGGAAATATTATCAAACTAGAGCATAACCAGTTCGTAAGTATCAACAGAAATAGTGCGGTAGAACTTACGATCACAATGGAAGCATTCGGTACAGAACATAAAAATAAGATCATTAAATCCTTGAAAAAAGCAGGATATGATCCTAAAATGAGAAATTCTACATCTGTATATTAAATTGCTTGGATGAATTTCACAATATGGATATAAATAGTGCATTAAATATTGTACAATTTGTTGAAATATATGAAAAGATTTGGTATAATAAAGTTAGTGAAACAAACACTTTTTGAACAGCAGATAAACAACCAGAAAGTGGACTAGAAACGAAAGATATTTACAGTACATTGTTCTTTGAATATGAAAATATCTTGTAAGATGACAACGTGTCACATTTTTATTATACCTATAGAAATTAAAGATATGACTATAAAAGCGTAAATAAGCCATTTGCAAGAAGATTGTTCGTGGTTGTTTACGCTTTTTTATTTTATTAGACTTTTTAGTTTCACAAAGAAGTCTTATAAGATAAGATTTTCTGTAAGTGTGGGATTCAATCACAAGAATTCTTTGTTTTGAAGTTTTAAGGAGGAGTTATACTATGAATGAAACTATCAATCGTGAGGATTTGTATTTGTTTCAGACGGGAAAGGCAAGGCAGGCATACCTGACATTTGGATGCCATTATCAGAAGAAGACAAAGACTCACAGATTTACTGTTTGGGCTCCAAATGCAAAGTCAGTCAGTGTCGTAGGTGATTTCAATTTCTGGAATCCTCTTGCGCATCCGATGAAAGGTGACAAAGACGGGATCTATACGATCGAGATTGAAGGACTGAAGAAAGGTGATCTATATAAATATCATGTAGAAGGCTATGATGGAATCTGCAGATATAAGAGTGATCCTTTTGCATTTTATGCAGAATGCAGACCAGATACAGCTTCGAAAGTCTGGGATTTCGATGATTTTAAATGGTCTGATAAACGTTTTATCAATCAGAGGAAGAAACGCCAGGCATTAGATCAGCCAATGTCTATCTATGAGCTGCATCTTGGAACATGGAGAATGCCGCAGGAAGAAGAGAGAGAATTTTATAATTATCGTGAGATTGCGGACATGCTGATTCCTTATCTTGGAGAGATGGGATATACACATGTTGAACTGATGCCGATCACAGAATATCCATATGATCTTTCTTGGGGATATCAGGTAACAGGATATTACGGTGTAACATCAAGATATGGAACACCAGAAGATTTCAATTATATGATCAATGAGTTACATAAAGCAGGGATCAGTGTCATCCTTGACTGGGTCCCAGCACATTTTCCAAGAGATGAGCATGGACTGGCAATGTTTGATGGAACACATATTTATGATCATGAGGATCCAAGGAAGGGAAGCCAGCCTGACTGGGGAACTTTATTATTTAACTATGGGAAACCAGAAGTACAGAGCTTCTTGATCTCAAGTGCGATGTTCTTTGCAGATGTTTATCATATCGATGGAATTCGTATTGATGCTGTATCTGCAATGCTATATCTTGACTTTGGGAAACAGGAAGGAGAATATGTGCCGAATGAAGATGGAACCAATATCAACTATGAAGCAGTTGACTTCCTTCGCAATCTAAACGAAGCACTTCGTACAACACATGAGGGATTCTTGACGATCGCAGAAGAATCAACAGCATATCCAAAGGTAACAAGTGATGTTGATGATCCGGAAGGACTAGGATTTGTTTACAAGTGGAATATGGGATATATGCATGATACTCTTTACTATATGGAACTTGATCCATTGTATCGTAAGGATAATCATGGAGCGATCATTTTCTCTATGGATTATGCTTACAGTGAGAATTACATTCTTCCATATTCACATGATGAGGTTGTTCATGGCAAAGGTTCTATGATCAATAAGATGTATGGTGCATATGATGAGAAGTTTGCTTCACTGCGAACATTATATGGATTTACCATGGCACATCCAGGAAAGAAATTATTATTTATGGGTGGAGAATTCGCCCAATTTGTAGAATGGAGAGACAAAGAACAGCTTGATTGGTTCTTGATCGATCAGTATGAGATGCATGATTCTTTCCACAAATATGTAGCTAAACTAAATGAGATTTACAAATCTGAACCGGCATTATATGAATTAGATCAGGATCCAGCAGGATTTGAATGGTGCTTGCAACGTGATGCAGACCACAGTGTTGTAGCATTTATACGAAAGAATAAGAAGGGCAGAGGAAGAAAACAACAACAGATTCTTTGTGTCTGCAATTTTACACCGATGGAATGGGATAAATACAAGGTACCATTACCAAAGAAATCAAAACTTACGAAGATCTTAGACAGCAGTGAGCTTGATTTTGGTGGAGATGGAGATGTTTCCGAATCTAAAGTTTCAACGAAGAGGGTGAAAGTACCATCTGAAGGAAAGAAAGCTGTTTACCAACAGGCAGCAGAAATTTCCTTAAAACCATTAAGTGTTGTTTACTATAAGATCGAGGAAGTGGAGACGAAACCACGGAAGAGTGTAGCAAAGAAAGCAGAGCCGGCAAAGAAAGCCACTGCAAAGAAAGCAGAGCCAGCAAAGAAGGCGGCACAGGAGAAGAAAACAGAAGCTGTGAAGAAAACAGTAGAGAAAAAGCCGGAAGTTACAAAGAAAGTAACAAAAGAAGAGGCGCCGGAGACTAAGAAAGACACTCCAAAAAAAGAAGATATAAAGGTAACAAAGCAAACAACAGAGAAAGAAGAGGAACAGCCAAAAAAAAGAACAAGCAAGACAAGAAGAACAAAAAAGAATAATGATCAAGGTGTAAAATAAAGGAGGACAAAGAGCTATGATTAACAAAAAAGAAATCGTTGCGATGCTGCTTGCAGGGGGACAAGGAAGCAGATTGTTCGCATTAACTCAGAAGAAAGCAAAACCAGCCGTATCCTATGGTGGAAAATATAAGATCATTGACTTCCCACTGTCAAACTGTACAAACTCAGGAATTGACACAGTCGGAGTTTTAACACAGTATGAACCACTGGAGTTAAATGCATATATTGGTACTGGAGGATTCTGGGATCTTGACAGCTTAAACGGAGGTGCTTATGTTTTACCTCCATATATGAAGGGAGAAACAGGTAACTGGTACCGTGGAACGGCAGATGCGATTTATCAGAACATCAATTTCATTGATAATTTTGATCCAGATCATATCATTGTATTATCTGGTGACCAGATCTGTACCATGGATTATGACAAGATGCTTCAGTATCATAAAGAGAAAGGTGCAGATTGTACGATCTCAGTTCTGAATGTAACTTATGAAGAAGCAAAACGTTTTGGAATCATGAATACAGATGAAGATGAACGTATTTATGAATTCGAAGAAAAACCAGCAGAACCAAAGAGTACAAAAGCTTCTATGGGTATCTATATCTTTAAATGGAAACTGATCCGTCAGTATCTGATCGATGATGGAAATGATCCAGAGTCAGAACACGATTTTGGTAAGAACATTATTCCAAGAATGTTAGAAGATGGAAGAAAGATGTATGCTTACTCATTTGATGGATACTGGAGAGATGTAGGAACGATCGACAGTTTATGGGAAGCTAATATGGAACTTCTGGATGAAAATCCTCAGATTGACTTAAATGATGATAAGATGAGAATCTACACAAGAAACTTCTCATTACCTCCTCATTATATAGCACCAGGTGCATCTGTTAAGAATTCTATTCTTGCCGATGGATGTGTTATTGAAGGTGAAGTAGAGAACTGTGTCATCCATTCTGGTGTTAAGATCGGAAAAGGCAGTGTAGTTAAGAACAGTGTGATCATGAAAGATACTGTTGTAAGAACAGACTGTCAGATCGACAAAGCACTGATCGATGAAGAAGTAGTCATCGAGCAGGGATGCAAGGTTGGAGAAGGAAATAATGTAACTGTAATCGGATATCATTGTGTTGCATTAGAGAATGCGACTGTTGAAGACGGAGCAATGATCTACCCAGATACCATCTTACACTAGGAGGATTGAAGATATGGATAAACAGATGTTAGGTATTATCAATGCAGGAGAAGAAAATAGAAAATTAAAAGACCTTGTACGCTCCAGAAGTTTATCAGCACTTCCGGTTGGTGGACGTTATCGTACAGTTGACTTTATGTTAAGTAACATGGTAAATGCAGGGATTAAGAATGTAGGATTATTAACAAGAAGAAATTACGATTCACTGTTGAGCCATGTGAATTCAGGAAAATACTGGGGATTAAACAAAAAACGTGGAGGATTATATATCTTCCCACCATATATTAATGATGCATCTCCATCCGGAGAATACGCAAGTGTTATGGATGGACTTCGTGGAACACTTGGATTTTTAAAGAAAGCAAAAGAAAAATATGTATTATTAGGACGTTCTTATGTGATCTGTAATGCAGATTTTCAGGATATGTTAGATAAACATATCAAATCTGGAGCAGATATCACACTGATGTATTTTGATAATAGTGATGATTCAACGAACTGCGATTATGATGGAGTTTATTTAAAAACAGATGAAGACGATAAAGTTCTTGATATGTGCTATTCTGAAGGAAAACATCGTTCAAATAAGAAGAGCATGGATGCTTATATCATGAAGACAACATTATTGATCGATTTTATTGAGACAGCGATCGCACATAATAAGAAACACTTTTTCTTTGATGTTATCGTTCCAAACTTCGATCGTCTTGTAATTCAGGGATATGAATATAAAGGATATGTAGGATGTATTACATCTTTAGAAGCATATTACAATGTAAATATGGATATGTTAAAACCAGATGTTTACAAAGAATTATTCTTGGGTAATAGAAGAATTTACACAAAATCTGCCGATGGAGCACCAGCAAAATACGGACCAAATGCGAAAGTCAGCAACAGCCTGATCAGTAGTGGATGTGAGATTGATGGTGAAGTTGAAAACTCTGTCATCTTCCGTGGATCACAGATTGCAGAGGGAGCTGTGATCAAGAATTCTGTTGTTATGGCAGAAGGATTTATCGCACCACAGGCAGAGATCAACCATACAATTTTAGACCGACACGTAAAAGTTTATTCAAATGCACACTTATCAGGATCATCAAACCATCCAGTATTTATTCCGAAAGGAGCAAGTGTTAATGAGTAATAACAATTCACTGAAAGTGCTGCTTGCAGGGGCAGAGTGTGCACCATTTGTGAAGCTTGGAGGGCTAGCAGATGTTATGGGAACCCTTCCAAAGGAATTGAATCAGATCGGTGCGGATGCCCGTGTGATCATGCCGTTTCATAGTCAGATGAAAGGGAAATATGGCGCACAGACAAGACATCTGGCAGATTTCAACATCAATTTTAGTGGTGGGGAAACATATGTAGGTGTAGAAGAACTGGTTTATAATGAAGTTACATATTATCTGATCGATAATGAAGGATTTTTGGTGATGCGGTATATCGTGGTGGACTTGCAGAAGGAGAGCAGTATGCTTTCTTCTGCCGTGCCGTGATCGAAGCAGCAAGCCGTATTGGATTTATTCCAGACGTCATCCATTGCAATGACTGGCAGACAGGTCTGATCCCTATCTTACTCCGCACACAGTACGGACATTGGGATATTGGACATGCAAAGACGATCTTTACGATCCATAATATGATGTATCAAGGAGAATTTGGTTTCGATCAGTTTGAACATTGGTTAGGAATCGATCCAAAGTATGACACACCAGAATTTATGCATAACTATGAATGTGCAAGTTTCATGAAAGCAGCACTTGTGTTTGCAGATCGTTTAAGCACAGTAAGTCCAACTTATGCACAGGAGATTCGTGATCCAGCATTTGCATACCGTCAGGAAGGTATCTTAAATGCGAGAGCAGGAGATACATGGGGAATCTTAAATGGAATGAATCAGGAAGAATTTAATCCAGAGACAGATCCATTGATTCCATATCATTTTAACAAAGATGATCTTTCTGGAAAGAAGAAAGATAAACAGGAACTGATCAAGGCTCTTGGATTATCGATCACACCAGGAGTTCCGATCATCGGTATGGTTACAAGATTAACAGAGCAGAAAGGTCTGGATCTTGTGAAATACATGTTGGATGAGATCATGTGTACAGAGAATGTCGCATTTGTCATTCTCGGAACGGGTGATTATGAATATGAGGAATTTTTCCGTTACATGGAAGAAAAATACAAAGGAAGAGTATGCTCATATATCGCATATGATAATGCAGTTGCACACCAGATTTATGCAGGAAGTGATCTCTTCTTAATGCCATCCAAATTTGAACCATGTGGAATCTCTCAGATGATCGCACTTCGTTATGGAACACTTCCAATCGTACGTGAGACAGGTGGACTTCGTGATACAGTACAAAGTTACAATGAATACGAGGACACAGGAAATGGATTCTCATTTGCAAACTACAATGCACATGAGATGCTGGGAGCAATCCGTTATGCATTACAGACATTGCAGAGTCCAAAGAGAAAACATGGATTGATCCAAAGAGCGATGGAATCCGATAACAGTTTTGCAAAATCTGCAAAGATTTATCTTGATATGTATAATAGTGTATTATAAATTCAAAAGAAGAATGGGCATCTTATTTTAAGATGCCCATTCTTCATAAAGACAAAAAATGAGATAAATTTACAGGTCAAAGATAAAGACTAGAAAGGAGGCTTAGATCACAATGGACTATATGGACAGCAATAAGATCGGACAACGGATCGAGAATAAATTAATTCATGCACTTGGAAGAACGATCAGTGAGGCAACAAATGATGAGATCTATAAGGCAGCAGCGGAGTGTATCAGGGATGATATCATGATATCCTGGGCAGACAGCAGAAAAAGGGTACAAGAGCAGGGAGTTAAGAAACTTTACTATATGTCAGCCGAATTTTTGATGGGAAGGGCATTTTCTAATAATCTGATCAGTCAAGGATTATATGAGGCATATCGGGAAGCATTCTGGGAGATGGGACTTGATTTTGATAAGATTACGGATGAAGAAAATGATGCAGGACTTGGAAATGGAGGACTAGGACGACTGGCAGCATGTTTTTTGGATTCACTTTCTACGATGGAACTTCCAGTACTCGGATGTGGGATCCGATATGAATATGGAATGTTTCGTCAGAAAATTGTAGATGGAACGCAGATTGAGATGGAAGATGACTGGTTAAGAGATGGAAATGTTTGGGAGATCGAGCGCCCGGAATTAAGTGTGGAAGTACATTTTAATGGAACGATTCAGGAAAACTGGACAGAGAATGGATTAAAGATTGAACATAAAGATTATAATACCGTCATTGCAGTCCCATATGATGTACCGATCATTGGATACAAGACTAAGACGCCAGCAACTCTTCGTCTGTGGAGTGCCAGAAGCAAGCGGCGGTTCGATTTTCATTCGTTTAATGAAGGAATCTATGATAAAGCGATGGCAGACCAGACATTTGCAGAAGCAATCTCGAAAGTCTTATATCCGTCAGATGATCATATGCAGGGTAAAATGCTGCGTTTAAAACAGTTTTATTTTCTGGCATCTGCAACGATGCAGTCGATGATCAAGAGACATAAAGCAGTATTTGATGATCTGAACTCCTTGCCAGAACATGTTGTCATTCAGATCAATGAGACACATCCGGCATTGGCGATGCCAGAACTTATGAGGATTCTAATGGATGAAGAAGATTTTGGATGGGATGAGGCCTACGGTATGGTCAAGAAGATATTTCATTATACGAATCATACAATTATGTCAGAAGCAATGGAATGTTGGGATGAGAATATGTTTCGTTTACTGCTTCCAAGAATCTATCAGATCATTTGTGCGATCAATGAGAAATATTGTCAGAAACTTTCCGTATATTACAGCAAGGAAGAAGAAAAGATCGCACAGATGGCAGTGATCGGAAACAATGAGATCCGCATGGCAAACCTATGCGTAGCTCTTTGCCGCAGGATCAATGGTGTTTCAAATCTTCACGCTGATATTTTAAAAACGAGGATTTTTAAAGGATCTTATCAGATCTTTCCACAAAAATATCTTGCGATCACAAATGGGATCACACACAGACGCTGGTTAGCACTGGCCAATCAGGGGCTATATCATCTGGTAAGAGAGTATGTGAAAGGGGATATTTTAAAGGATTACCGTCTGTTTGAACAGATCCTTCCATATAAAGATGACAAAGAATTTTGTAAAAAATATGAGAAGGTCAAACGAAATAATAAGATCCGTTTTGCAAAGTATATCAAAGAAAAGCAAGGGATCGAAGTGAACCCAGAATCTATTTTTGATGTTCATTGCAAACGTTTGCATGAGTATAAACGACAGCTGTTAAAATGTCTGCATATCATTTATATATATCAGAAGATCAAAAAAGATCCAGCATGTATTACAACACCGATCACATTTATTTTTGCGGCGAAAGCAGCACCGGGATATGCCAGGGCAAAAGAGATCATAAGGCTGATCCATTCCATTCAGGAAATGGTGAATAAAGATCCAGATATGGACGGAAAGATTCAGGTGGTTTTCGTAGAAAATTATTGTGTATCGGTTGCGGAGATACTGATTCCGGCAGCAGATATCAGTGAGCAGATTTCTACCGCAGGAATGGAAGCATCTGGAACAGGAAATATGAAATTTATGATGAATGGTGCATTGACGATCGGCACTATGGATGGAGCCAATATAGAGATCGCAGAGCGTGTAGGTCAGGAGAATATCTTTATCTTCGGGGACAGCGCTGAGGGTAATTACAATAAAAAAATGTACCATACATACAATCCAGGGATTATTTTCGAGAATCATCCAGGAATCCGTGATGTATGTAATTGTCTGATCGAAGGAAATCTGTTACGATACGGAAACAGAAAATATTCAGAGATTTACCAGAATCTTTTATTTGGGGAATATGGAGAGGCAGATCCATACTACATACTTGCAGATTTTCCGTCTTATATTGAAACATATGAAAAAGTATATCATTTGTATGTCGATCATAAGGATGAATGGATTAAAAAAGCAATTGTTAATACAGCAAAATCCGGATATTTTTCATCAGACCGAACGATTGAACAATATAATGAAAAAATCTGGAATCTGAAACCAGTAAAATAAGAGTTACAAAAAAGATGAGATTAAATTATGATTCATAACGCGTCAGTAGAAAAATACAGAACTCCCGTAGGTGCAGTCACATGTGGAAGCGAGATGATGATCCGCCTGTATGATGTAGGGCAGGAAGTCAATAAGGCAGAGATCATCATGTATTCTGAAAGTTTTCACCGGGAGTATGAGATGAAACGAAAAAAAGACTGCATGGAAGAACACATAAAGATGACCAGTGAAGCAGGTGTTGTCTGGTATTATTTCAGAATCTGGGAACATGGGAAATGTTATTTTTATGGAGCCAGACATGGGAAGACACAAGGAGAAGGAATGATCGTTGATGACAACCCGGATAGTTTTCAGATCACCGTATATGAAGAAAATTTTGATACCCCAAGGTGGATGTCAAAAGGAATCATGTATCAGATTTTCCCAGATCGTTTCTGCCAGGGAAACAAAGAAAATATGAAACACGGGAAAGCATATCATGAAAATATGGGAAGAACGGTCTATCTGCATGATGACTGGGAAGAACAGCCAGTATTTGGACCACTTCCAGGAAAAGAATTTTATGATCCATGTGATTATTTTGGTGGAGATATTGAGGGAATCATATCCAAACTTGATGATCTGAAACGATTGGGGATCAGTTGTATTTATCTGAATCCGATCGGAGAAGCAGCATCAAACCACCGCTATAATACATCAGATTATAAGAAAGTCGATCCATTCCTTGGAAATAACGAAGATTTTAAGCGGCTATGCCAGCTTGCCAAAGAACGCAGGATTCATGTGATCTTGGATGGGGTATATTCCCACACTGGGGATGATAGTGTCTATTTTAACAAAAAGGGAAATTACGAAGAACCAGGGGCATATCAAGGGGAAGAGTCAAAGTACTATGATTGGTATGACTTTAACGAAGATGGAACTTATAAGAGCTGGTGGGGGTTTGAAACACTGCCGGAAGTCAATGAATTAAATGAAAAGTTTGTTGATTACATTATCACAGGAGAAGATTCGGTGATCAAGCATTGGTTAAAACTTGGAGCATCAGGATTCCGTCTGGATGTTGCAGACGAACTTCCAGATGAATTTATATTTAAATTGCGAAGCGAATTAAAGAAGAAATTCAAGAATTATGCACTGATCGGTGAGGTATGGGAAGATGTCACAACCAAAGAAAGTTACGGAACGAAACGTAAATATGCTTTGGGTAAAGGCTTAGACAGCGCAATGAACTATCCGCTGAAAGTCAACGTTACAGATTATTTACTCGGCAATCAAAGTGCCAAAGATATGAAGACATTTTTGATATCCCAACAGTGTAATTATCCAAAACCATTGTATTATGCACTGATGAACCTGTTATCTTCTCATGATATTCCAAGAATTCGGACAACACTTGCAACTGGAATGAATGAGAATCTGCCATCGAGAGAGCAGCAGGCAGAATATGTTATAACATCAAAGATGGATCAGAAAGGAAAAGCACTCACAAGACTTGCAATGGCAGTTCAGTTCTTTGTCCCAGGAATGCCATGCATTTATTATGGAGACGAATATGGAATGCATGGACTGATGGACCCATTTAACCGAGGAGCATTTTTTGAAAATGACAAAGAAACCTATCAGGAAGTTTTGAGACTGACTAGCCTTAGAAACCGTGAAAAAGTCTTACAGACAGGATATGCATTATATATGGCACCGACTGAAAATGTCCTTGCGATCTTAAGATTTATCAGCGAGAAAAAAGATGTCTTTGGAGAAGCAAGTGAGAACAAAGCAATATTACTTCTCGTCAATCCGACGATGAAAAAAGAAGAGATCAATCTAGATCTCAACAAGGTCAAAGAAGGGGTCAATGAGAATGCATTACAGGCGCTGTTAAAGAACTTGAGCAACGCTGTGATCAAGACAAATGTAGCACCTATAGATTATAAAGTGATAGAGTTATAAAAGAAAAAAAGAAGAAGGATCTGCAGATCAAAGATACATAAAGTATCAAAAGGGTTTGCAGATCCTTTTCTTATATTCTAGGTTCAACTCAAATTTAATTTTTAGCAGTGAGGGCTTCATTCTCAGCAGCAAGTATTTCATCTTCATCTTCATCACTCATGGAATAAGCAATATTCACACTATGATCAGCAATACGCTCTAATTCAGAAAGCATATCGGAGAACAATAAACCAGCTCTTGGCTCACATTCGCCTTTGGCAAGACGTTTGATATGGTGTTTTTGATATCTGCGTTCCATTTTGTCAATCGAAGCTTCCAGAATTGCAATCTCAGCAAGCTTTTCTTCAGGTTTGTTGACACCATCTTGTTCCATGAAACACTCCAGGGAAAGTTTTAACAGTTTGGAAACAGCAGTGTACATCTTTTTGATTTCTTCTTTTGCATCTCCAGTAAGTCCAGTGTTATGTTTGATCTCTGTTTTTGTAAAATCAGCAAAATTTTCTGCGTGATCACCGATACGTTCGATATCATTAACAACATAAAACATGGAACCCAAGATCTTCTGATCGGCTAAAGGCAGTGATAGCTGGTTGGACTTTACCAGATAATCAGTGATCGCATGACTGACATTATTGATATCTTCCTCGCGATGATAGATTTTATCAACAAATTCATCGGATTGATTTAGAAATCCGTGGATGGCATGGTCTAAATTCTCCTGTGCCATATTAGCCATACGTCTTAACTCATTCTTCGCCTGAGGGATCATTGTTGCAGGAGATTTTAAGGAAATCTCTGTAATATACTGCAGTTCATTATGGTGAACTTTTTCATCTTTTCCACGGATGATCTTCTCTGTTAATGCAACAACTAAAGGTGTACATGGGAACATAAATAATACTTCAATGATCTTAAATGTTGTATGAGCATTTGCAACACTTCGTCCAAGATTTCCACCGGAAATACTTAAGAAAAAGTTTGTGATAGGAGTAAGTGCAAAGCTAAGTCCTGTAAAGATGATGATACTTCCAAATACATTAAATAAGAAATGGATCATCGCAGCACGTTTTGCACCTTTGTTACCACTTAAGCTGGCAAGCAATGCGGACACACAAGATCCCATATTACATCCAAGAATAATAAAGAAGCAGATTGGAAGATGTAATAATCCCTGAGATGCCATCAAAAGAACGATACTTACAGTAACAGAAGAACTCTGTAAGATCGCAGTCATGATAAATCCAAATAAAACACCAAGGAAATGGTTATCCAGTGTCTGAAGGTAAGATGTGATCAAAGGTGAATCCCTTAACACAGACATAGCACTTGACATGGAAGTTAATCCCATAAATAAAACACCAAATCCAAGAATAACTTCTCCCACTTTCTGGACGGTAGGATTATTCATAAATAATACCATAATAACACCCGCCATTAAAAAGACAGGGGCAATCTCAGAAAGGTTAAAAGAAACAAGCTGGGAAGTAACAGTAGTACCAATGTTAGCACCAAGGATAACTCCAGCAGCCTGAGACAGGTTCATAAGCCCTGCATTTACAAAGCTGACTACCATAACAGTAGCAGCACTAGAGGACTGAATAACAGCGGTAAAAAAGATTCCGACTAACATACCCGTTAAACGGTTTGTAGTAAATATTTCAAGAATCCGGCGAAGCTTCGCACCGGCAGCTTTCTCAAGTCCATCGCTCATCAGTTTCATCCCATAAAGAAAGAGGCCAAGGCCTCCCATCAGAGCAAGTATGATAGTATAGTTCATACGATAGTTCTCCTTCTTAACAATAACTTAACATAAACATTACTTATATTTTACTTTAAACGAAGCAATGTGACAAGAAAAATTTTAGTTTGATAGTGTAAATTATTGGTGGATTTTTATTAAAGATTTAAACAAACGATAGATTTTAAAAGCTCTAAACAATCTGGTCTGGCTCCCTTATTCTGTTGTTTCGTTTTTCTCATATACATTGCATGACTCATTCAAATTTGTTATAATTAACGATACTGTAAAAATAGAGATGAATTATAAAAGTAGGAGAAATAATAGAATGGAACAGTTAAAGAACGAGTCGTCAAGACAGTATGAATATATGGAAGAAATGAAAAAATGGGTTCAGAAAAAGTCTGAAGAATTGGGAAGAAAGCTCACATGCCATGTAACCACATTTGGCTGTCAGATGAATGAGAAGGATTCTGAAAAGTTATTAGGAATCTTAGAAACGATCGGATATGAAGAAGTTGAAACAGAAGAAGCAGACTTCCTGATCTTTAATACATGTACAGTTCGTGAGAATGCCAATACAAAGTTATATGGACATTTGGGGCAGGTTAAGAAGATGAAAGAGAGAAATCCACAGATGATGATCGGATTATGTGGATGTATGATGCAGGAAGAGCATGTGATCGAGAAGATCCGTTCAAGCTATAAATTTGTAGATATCATTTTTGGAACACACAATATCTTTAAATTAGCAGAATTATTAAAAGCAAGAGTAGACTCCAAGGGAATGATCGTTGATATCTGGAAAGATACAGATCAGATCGTGGAAGATCTTCCAAGTGACCGTAAATTCTCATTCAAATGTGGAGTTAATATTATGTATGGATGCAATAACTTCTGCAGTTACTGTATCGTGCCATATGTAAGAGGAAGAGAAAGAAGCCGTAAGCCGGAAGATATCATCAAAGAAGTAAAGCAGGTCGTATCAGAAGGTGTCAAAGAAGTGATGCTTCTTGGACAGAATGTAAATTCTTATGGAAAGACATTAGAAGAACCGATGTCATTTGCTGAATTGTTAAGAGAAGTAGAGAAAGTCGAAGGACTAGAAAGAATCCGTTTTATGACACCACATCCAAAGGATTTATCGGATGATCTGATCGAAGTGATGGCAACAAGCAAGAAAGTATGTAAACATATGCATCTTCCAATGCAGTCAGGAAGCAGCCGCCTGTTAAAATTGATGAATCGTCATTATACAAAAGAACAGTATGTGGCACTTGCTAAGAAGATTCAGGAGAGAATCCCTGGAGTGTCTTTTACAACAGATATTATCGTAGGATTCCCTGGAGAAACAGAAGAAGATTTCAAGGAGACATTAGATGTTGTAAGAGAAGTTGGATTTGACAGTGCATACACATATGTATATTCGAAACGTTCCGGAACACCAGCAGCGAGCATGGAAGATCAGGTGGACAAAGATGTGATCAAAGATCGTTTTGACAGACTTCTTGCCTTATTAAAAGAGACATCTGCAAAGAATTGCAAGAAGAAAGTCGGAGATATCGAGAGAGTTCTGATCGAAGAAGAGAATACGCACGAAGAAGGAATGTTAACAGGAAGATTGGAAAATAACCTGTTAGTTCATTTTAAAGGATGCAAAGAACAGATTGGTACAATGGCAGATGTTAAATTAGTTGAGGAAAAAGGTTTCTATTATATGGGAGAGCAGATCCATGGCTAAAAAAGGAAAACTGACACCAATGATGCAGCAGTATATGCAGATCAAAGAAGAGAATAAAGATTGTATCTTATTTTATCGTCTCGGAGATTTCTATGAGATGTTCTTTGATGATGCACTGACAGCATCCAAAGAATTAGAGATCACATTAACAGGGAAGAACTGTGGACTTGAGGAGCGCGCACCAATGTGTGGCGTTCCTTATCATGCTGTGGATTCCTATTTAAATAAATTAGTAGAAAAAGGATATAAAGTCGGGATCTGTGAGCAGGTTGAAGATCCAAGCCAGGCAAAGGGAATCGTAAAACGAGAGATCGTGCGTATTGTAACGCCAGGAACGAATATTTCCCAGCAGAGTCTTGATGATGAGAAAAATAACTATCTGATGTGTATTTTTGCAAATGATGGAAGTTACGGAATTTCATTTGTTGATGTTACAACGGGGGATTTTAGAACAACATCAATGGATAGTTTAGCGAAAGTCAGAGATGAGATCTTCAAGTTCGAGCCGGCAGAGATCGTTTGTAATGATGCATTTTTGATCAGTGGCATGGATTTTGATTACTTAAAAGACAAGATGTCGATCGTGATCTCAAGCATTGAGCCATACCATTTTGATGAAGAACAGGCAGAGGAAAGGATCAAGCGTCAGTTCAAAGTAGGAAATTTAGAAGGTCTTGGACTTTTGGATCATCCAATGGGAGTGATCGCAACGGGTGCATTGCTTGGATATCTTCATGAGACACAGAAGAGTTCTCTGGATCATCTGATGCATATTGAAGCTTATGAGACAAGTGAATTTATGATCATCGACAGCTCCAGCCGTAGAAATTTGGAACTTTGTGAGACATTACGTGATAAACAAAAAAAAGGGTCACTCTTATGGGTATTAGATAAGACAAAAACAGCCATGGGTGCCAGAATGCTAAGAAACATGGTAGAGCAGCCATTGGTGGATAAGAAAAAGATCGAAGAGAGATATGATGCGATCACAACACTTACGGATCAGACGATCGTAAGAGAAGAATTAAGAGAATACTTAAATCCGATCTATGATCTGGAACGTTTAATGACAAAAGTAAGTTATAAGACAGCGAATCCAAGAGATATGATCGCATTTAAAACATCGTTGGAATTGCTGCCTGCGATCAAAACAGTTCTTGAAGAATGCAAAGATCCATTATTGTCTGGATTAAGAGAAGATTTAGATCCATTGGAAGATATCCACAATCTTTTGGAAGATTCCATCATTGAAGAACCACCGCTTGCGATCAAAGAAGGTGGGATCATCAAGGAAGGATTCAAGGAAGATATAGACAAATTAAAACGTGCTAAAACAGAAGGAAAGCAATGGTTGATGGAACTTGAGGAACGGGAACGTGAAAAAACAGGGATCAAGAACTTAAAGATCAAGTTCAATAAAGTATTTGGGTACTATTTAGATGTGACAAATTCCTACAAAGATCTTGTACCTGATTATTATATCCGTAAGCAGACACTGGCCAATTCCGAGCGTTACACAACCGAAGAATTAAACCAGCTGGCAGATACGATCCTAGGTTCCGAAGACCGTCTGTATGCGTTAGAATATGAAACTTATGTTATGATCCGTGAAACATTAGCAGGAGAGATGGAACGAATCTCAAGAACAGCGAATGTGATCGCACAGATCGATGCACTTGCCTCCCTTGCATATGTCGCAGAACGCAATCATTTTGTACGTCCGAAGTTAAATGTCAGAGGGACGATTGATATCAAGGATGGAAGACATCCGGTTGTGGAGCAGGTGATCCCAAATGATATGTTTATTTCTAATGATACATATCTTGATAACAAGAAGAATCGTGTAGCGATCATCACGGGACCAAACATGGCAGGTAAATCAACTTATATGAGGCAGGTTGCCCTGATCGTATTAATGGCACAGATTGGTTCCTTTGTACCAGCGGCGAAAGCAAATATCGGTATCGTAGATCGCATCTTTACAAGGGTTGGAGCATCAGATGATCTTGCTTCTGGACAGAGTACATTTATGGTTGAGATGAGTGAAGTTGCCAATATTTTAAGAAATGCAACGAAAAACAGTTTGTTGATCTTAGACGAGATCGGACGTGGAACGAGTACATTTGATGGGTTGTCCATTGCATGGGCAGTTGTGGAATATATCAGCAATTCCAAGCTCCTCGGTGCAAAAACTCTGTTTGCGACACATTATCATGAACTGACAGAGTTAGAAGGTAAGATCGACAGTGTACATAACTACTGCATTGCTGTCAAAGAACAGGGAGATGACATCGTGTTCCTGCGTAAGATCGTAAAAGGTGGTGCAGATAAGAGTTATGGAGTGCAGGTTGCAAAACTTGCCGGAGTCCCAGATGCCGTGATCAATCGAGCAAAAGAGATCGCAAGAGAATTAGAAGAACATGATCTGACGTCAGGAGCGAAGGATATCATGCCATATGGAGAGGCACAACAGTTAAGTTTCTTCAGAGAAAGCGATGAACCAACGATGGAACATCCATTTATGGCAGAACTAAGAGAAAAAGACCTTTCTGACATGACACCGCTGGAAGCATTGAATTATTTATATGTGTTACAGGAGAAGTTAAAGAACGAGGAGTAATTTTATGGCGAAGATACAATTACTAGATCAAAAGACGATCGATAATATTGCAGCAGGAGAAGTTATTGAACGGCCAGCTTCTGTTGTCAAAGAGCTTGTGGAAAATGCAGTGGATGCAAAAGCAAATGCAGTGACTGTGGAGATCAAAGACGGCGGAATGACATTGATCAGGGTAACTGACAATGGGATCGGAATTCCAAAAGATCAGGTAAAGACTGCATTTTTACGTCATGCGACAAGCAAGATCCGTTCGGTTGAAGATCTGTTAAGTGTATCTTCCCTTGGATTTCGAGGAGAGGCATTATCAAGTATCAGCGCAGTTGCACAGGTTGAGCTGGTAACGAAGACTGCAGAAAGTTTCAGCGGAGTATCCTATAAGATCTATGGAGGCGAGGAAGAAGCTTTTGACGATATCGGAGCACCCGATGGAACAACATTTCTGGTAAAGAATCTGTTTTATAATACGCCAGCAAGAAGAAAATTCTTAAAGAGTGCGACAACCGAAGCAGGGTATGTAGAACAGATGATGGTACACATTGCCCTAAGTCATCCGGAAATTTCATTTAAATTTATCCATAACAATAAAAATAAGATTTATACTTCTGGAAATGGTAAGGTAAAGGACATCATCTATCATATTTATGGGCGAGATGTGGCGGGAGCATTGATCCCGATAGAAGCACAAAATGAAGATGTGAAAGTTACAGGATTTGTTGCAAAACCGTATGTTTCCAGAGGAAATAGAAACTATGAGAGTTACTTTATCAATGGAAGATATATCAAAAGCTCGATCATTTACAAGGCAATCGAAGAAGGATATCGTACCTTTACGATGAAACACAGATATCCATTTGTATGCCTTGATTTCAAGATCGATCAGGAGCTGCTGGATGTGAATGTTCATCCGACGAAGATGGAGATTCGTTTCCGAAATGGAAGAGAAATCTACGAGCTTGTAGTAGATGCAGTCAGAGCGGCATTACTTCAGAAAGATCTGGTGCAGGATGTATTAAGAGAGACACCGAAGAAGAAAGAATTGCCGAAGACAAAAGAAAGTGAAAAGCCTGAGCCATTTGAGGTGAACCGAAGGAAAGAAGAGGTTCAGAAGGTTGATCAGCAAGTGGAAAAGCCGTCACACCTTGTAAAGAAAACACCAACAGCCAGCGAATCATCAAAAAATACAAAGAAACCGACTTATGCAGGCTTAAACTACAATACCCAGAAAAAAGAATTTCCACAATACAAGACCGATGAATTAAGCAGCAATCAGATGACACTAAGAGAAGATCCAGTATTTTCAGTTCAGGCAAGACCTGACCGCAAGATCTTAGGTCAGCTCTTTAAGACATATTGGCTTATTGAGTACGAAGACCAGTTATTTATCATGGACCAGCATGCAGCACATGAAAAAGTCAATTATGAGAGGCTGATGAAGAATTTCAAAGAAAAAGAAATATACAGCCAGAGATTAGAACCGCCAATGGTTGTGACGGTTTCTATGACGGAAGCAGAAGCGTTAACAAGATACAAAGATGCATTCGCAGGTTTAGGATTTACGATCGAATCTTTTGGAGGGAATGAATATTGTATCCGGGAAGTTCCAGCCAATCTCTATGGAATCGGGGAAAGAGACTTATTTATGGAACTTTTAGATGCGGTAAGTCAAGAAAATGGTACCTTGGATACAGAAGTGATCGCATCAAAGATTGCGACAATGGCATGTAAGATGTCGATCAAGGGAAATCAGAGAGTATCGTTAATGGAAGTAGAACATCTTTTAGATGAACTGATGAAGCTGGAAAATCCATACCAGTGTCCACATGGAAGACCAACGATCATCAAGATGAGTAAGTATGAGATAGACAAGAAGTTTAAGAGAATCGTATAGTGAAACCAGACAAGGAGGGAAGACTATGACAGATCAGGAATTATTAGATTTTGCAGATAAAGCAAAAGAGAAAGCATACGCACCTTATTCCAGATTTCAAGTAGGAGCAGCAATTCTTACCAAAGAAGGAAAAGTATTCACCGGGTGTAATGTGGAGAATTCTTCTTATGGAGCAGCCATTTGTGCAGAGAGAACAGCGGCAGTCAAAGCTGTCAGTGAAGGATATCATGACTTTGAAATGATCGCGATCGCATCCAATGGCAGTGACAAAGAAACGGTTTATCCATGTGGAATCTGCCGCCAGTTTCTACATGAATTCAATCCAGATCTGAAAGTGATCTGTCAAAGCCAGATGGATTTGAAACATATCGATTATCAGAACTTATGCCGAAAGGATTTTAAATAGATGAAACCAATGGTAATTTTAACAGGACCGACAGCAGTTGGAAAAACAGAACTGTCGATCCGATTAGCAAAGATCTTAGATGCAGAGATCATTTCCGCAGATTCTATGCAGGTTTATAAGAAGATGGATATCGGAACTGCCAAGATCATGCCGGAAGAGATGGAAGGGATCAAGCATTATCTGGTGGATGAACTTGATCCTAAAGAAGAATTTCATGTAGCGAGATTTCAGCAGATGGCAAAAGATGCCCTAAAGGAAATCTATGCAAAAGGCAAGATTCCACTGATCGTTGGTGGAACAGGATTCTATATCCAAAGTCTTTTATATGATATTGATTTCACAAAAGAAGATGGAGACCAGGAATACAGAAAACAACTGGAAGAAAAAGCTAAAAGAGAAGGAAACGACAGTTTATACGAGATGTTAAAACAAGTCGATCCAAAATCTACAGAAAAGATTCATAAAAATAATGTAAAGCGGGTGATCCGTGCATTAGAATTTTATAAATTAAATGGATATCCGATCTCAGAGCATAATGAGAAGGAAGCAGCAAAGACCTCACCATATAATTTTGCTTATTTTGTATTAAACCACAAAAGAGATATCTTATACGACAGGATCAATCGCCGCGTTGATATTATGGCGGAACAAGGATTGATCGATGAAGTAAAACGATTAAAAGAAGAAGGATATGAAAAAACAATGGTTTCCATGCAGGGAATCGGGTATCGTCAGGTGTTTGAGTATTTAGAAGGAAATCTTTCTTTGGAGGATACGATCGAACAGATCAAGAAAGACACCAGACATTTTGCAAAGCGTCAGCTGACCTGGTTTGGAAGAGAAAAGGAAGTCTGTATGGTAGATAAATCACAATTTGGGTCAGAAGATGAGATTTTAACATATATGCTTACAATATTAAAAGAAAAGGGGATCTATGATGGATCAGTTAAAGAACTATTATAAAGAAATGGGCGTCGATGAGAAAGTCTTCGACTATGCACAGGAAGTAGAAAAGGGATTAAAAGATCGTTTTGAAACGTTAGATGCGATCGCACAGTTAAACCAGATCAAGGTATTAAATGCGATGCAGAAACATCAGATCGCGGAAATGCATCTGGGTGGCACAACAGGATATGGATACAATGATTCTGGAAGAGAAGCTGTGGAAGCATTGTATGCGGATGTTTTTGGAACAGAAGATGCACTTGTAAGACCGCAGATCACATGTGGAACACATGCATTAGGACTTGCATTATCAGCAAACTTACGTCCGGGAGATGAGATTCTTGCAATTTCAGGAAAACCATATGATACCTTAGAAGAAGTTATTGGAATCCGTGAATCCAAAGGTTCCCTGAAAGAATACGGGATCACATATGCACAGGTAGATCTGTTAGAAGATGGAAGCTTTGACTTAGAGGGGATCAAAAATGCGATCAATGATAAAACAAAACTGATCCATATCCAGAGATCAAAAGGCTATGCGACAAGACCAACCTTATCTGTTGATGTGATCGGGGAAGCGATCGCATTTGTAAAAGAGATCAATAAAGACCTGATCGTAATGGTTGATAATTGTTATGGTGAATTTGTCGAAGAAAAAGAACCATCGGAAGTTGGAGCTGATATGATCGTAGGTTCCCTGATCAAGAATCCGGGTGGAGGACTTGCACCGATCGGTGGATACATCTGTGGAAGAAGCGATCTGATTGAGCAGTGTGCATACAGACTTACAACACCAGGGCTTGGAAAAGAAGTAGGAGCCAGTCTTGGAGTTAATCGTCAGTTTATCCAGGGATTCTTTATGGCACCAACGGTTGTCAATGCAGCAGTCAAAGGAGCGATCTTTGCAGCCAATTTATATGAAAAATTAGGATTTAAAGTGATTCCAGATGGAAAAGAAGACCGACATGATATCATTCAGGCAGTGGAATTTCATGATCCTGAAAAATTGATCGCATTTTGCGAGGGAATTCAAAAAGCATCACCGATCGACAGCCATGTAACACCAATCCCATGGGATATGCCAGGATATGATAGCCAGGTGATCATGGCAGCAGGAACATTTGTATCGGGCGCATCCATTGAATTAAGTGCTGATGGACCAATGAAAGAGCCCTATGCAGTATATTTCCAGGGAGGTCTTACATATCCACATGCCAAATATGGAATCATCATGTCCCTGCAGCGAATGGCAGAAAAAGGTTTGGTAGAAATTCCAGAGATTTCATAAAATAAAATAAGAAAAATTTAAGGAAAACAACGGTTTGATTTCTATACATCAGTGAAAAGTTATGGTAAGATTTAATGTGAGAAATGTTTTGACCATGGAGATTTTTCGACAGAAAGGATCAGATATGGAAGAAAAACATCAGACATTAAAGGAATTACCAGTGTCAGAAAGACCTTATGAAAAGTGTGAAAAGAATGGAACAGCAATGCTGTCAGATGCAGAACTTCTGGCAGTGATCTTAAGAAGTGGGACAAAGGATCAGACGGCGATCGATCTTGCAACGAAAGTGTTGTCGATTGATCCGTTTTATGAGGGAATACTGGGAATTTGCCACACTTCAAGAGAAGAATTACAAAAGATTCCCGGGATTGGGAAAGTAAAGGCGATGCAGATCTTGTGTATTGCAGAATTGTCTAAACGATTAGCAAGTGCGAAAGTCGAAGATAAGATAAGCTTTCATTCACCAGCATCCATTGCAGATTATTATATGGAACGGATGCGGCATTTAAGCCGGGAAGAGATGATTTTAATTTTTTTTAATGGAAAGAATAAAGTTATAAAGGAACTTACGGTTTCTGTTGGTACAGTGAATCAGACAGTGGCATCACCAAGAGAATTATTTCTGGAAGCACTTCGATGCGAAGCGGTTTCCGTACTTATGATCCATAATCATCCATCTGGAGATCCAACGCCAAGCCGCCAGGATATTCTGACGACCAAGCGGATGAAAGAAGCAGGAGAATTTCTTGGAATTCCGCTATGTGATCACATTATCATCGGAGACCAGACATATTTAAGTTTTCGAGAAGAACACATGATGTAAGGAGCAGAACATGAAAACGGCACAACTAGGAATTGAATTTGGAACCAGACATTTAAGAATCTGTACAAGAGATAAAGAAGAATTTTTAAAGATAAAGAACATGATCGCATTTGATGAAGATGCAAAACTAAAAGCATTCGGCAACGAAGCATTTGCGATGTATGAGAAACAGCCATACAGTATTCATGTAGTGAAACCAATGGAACACGGCGTGATCTCAGATTATACGAATATGAGATATCTGTTAGGAACGGTATTGGACCATTATTTCAAACGGATCAGGAAAACCGGTCTTATGATCGCAGTTCCAGTGGATATTACGAATGTTGAGAAACGAGCATTTGAAGATCTTGCATGGGAATCAGCTTCAAGGGTTAAGGATGTAACTTTAGTTCCCAAGCCAATCCTTGCGGCAATTGGAAGCGGAATTGATGTCAATGCGCCATGTGGAAATATGATCATTGATATAGGAGCTTCAACAACAGAGATTTCTGTGATATCTTTAGGTGGGATCGTAACAAGCAGACTTCTTCCATATGGAGGAGACCAGATCGATGAGTGGATCAGAGATTACGTAAAGAAGAATTATAAATTAGCGATCGGAACACGAAGTGCAAGACACTTAAAACTTGCATATGCGAAGATAGAAGATAAAGAAGCAGCTATGATCAAGGGAAGAGATCTTGTGAGTGGACTTCCAAAACAAGAGAAGATACCAATTCAGATCGTTGAAGAAAAGGCCCACAGTCAGGTCAGAGACATTTGTGTGCAGGTAAAAGCAGTGTTAGAAAGCATTACGCCAGAACTTGCATCAGATATTATGAATCAGGGAATCTATGTATCTGGAGGCGGGGCAGCATTTCCAAAGACGGCAGAGTGGATCAAAGAAGAATTTAAGATACCGGTTCATATTGCTGACCGGCCAGAAGATCATGTGATCTTAGGAATGCAGTCATATTTAAAACGATAGATGATGAAAGAGGATAGACGTATGAAATTGCAAAAGAAAAAATTTAATTCAAACCACCTGTTAGCGATTTTTATCGTGGTGTGTGGGTTACTGGCGGGAATCAGTGTTTTTGCCGGAGGAGTCTTAACTCCAGTCAAGAATATCTTTTTCACTGTTTTATCTCCGATGCAGGAAGGCATTAATTCGGTAGGAAATGCCGTGTTTTCATGGAATGAGAATGCGAAAAGCAAGAAGACACTGAGAGCAGAGAATGAGCGTCTACAGGAGAAAATCGATGTTCTGAAGATGCAGAATCGTGTGCTACAGCAGAATCAGGTAGAATTAGAACGTCTGCAGGATCTTTTGAATTAAAACAAAATACAAAAAATATCATACAGTGGGAGCCAGAGTCATCAGTAAAGGATCAGGAAACTGGTTTGACATCTTTCTGATCAATAGAGGAAGCAAAGACGGCATTAAGAAAGACATGAATGTCATTGCAGGGAATGGTCTCGTAGGAATTGTCTATGATGTATCATCACATACAGCCAAAGTACGAACGATCATTAATGATACAAGTATGGTCAGTGCTATGTTCCTAAAGACAAATGATGCGTGTATCGTAAATGGAAGTCTGGATACGATGGAAGATGGATATCTGGAAGTTGTATATATCAGCAAAGATGCAAAAGTCAAGAATGGAGATGAGCTTGTAACATCTTATGTAAGTTCCAAATTTAATGAAGGGATCACGATCGGGAAAGTATCTGATCTGAAGCTTGATTCTACAAAGCTTACCAAGACAGCGAAAGTGACACCAGTCGTTGACTTCAAGCATTTAAAAGAAGTTTTGGTTATCACAGATCTTAAGAAAACAAAGAATCTTGATGAAGAAACAAAGGAATAGCAGGTGAGGATATGAAGATCAAACGAATTTTATTTTATGTGATATCGGTACTAGTCTGTTTCCTTTTACAGACATCCGTCTTTAATTTTTTAAAACTCGCAGGGGTTATGCCGAATATTCTGCTGATCTTAACGGTCACGATCGCATTTATCCGAGGCAGGAAATCGGGAATCGTGATCGGATTTGTCTGTGGGCTGCTGATCGATATATTCTCAGGAAATGTTTTAGGCCAGAACGCATTTGTGTATTTAATGTTTGGATATGTCAATGGATGGTTCCATACATATTTTTATGAGGATGATATCTTGCTGCCGATCGGACTTCTAACAGCGAATTCCCTTGCGTATAGTTTTGTGATCTTCTTTTTCTTTTTTGCAATGAGAGGAAGATTGCAGTTTTTTTCTTATCTGTTTAAAGTTATGATTCCGGAAGCAGTATATACGGGAATCGTAGCATTGCTTATATATAAGATATTGTTAGAGGTTGATATCAGGATCAGAGATGGTGAAAAAAGGAGTATGTTCTAGTGTTACGAAAAATTTACGAGAAAGCAGAAAAATTACTGGCAAACAGACTGCTTGCTTGATCATACTGATCGTTGTGCTTTATTGTGTGTTGATCGGGCGTGTGTTTGTCCTTCAGATCGTAGAAGGTCAGTCACATAAAAATGATTTTACATATAAAGTACAAAAGACAGTCAAGACATCTGGTACCAGAGGGAATATTTATGATGTGAATGGAAAACTGCTTGCATACAACAAACTTGTATATACAGTGAATTTCCAGAATGACAATGCATTTCAGACATTGGCAGCAAAGAATGGTACATCAGAAAGTTATGAGAAGAATAAAGTCATTTATAAAGTGATCAAGATCCTGGAGCGAAATGGAGACTCCTTTATCAATGAGATTCCGATTGAATATACAGGAAGCGGAAAGTTTCGTTTTACAGAGACTGGGTCAAAATTAAAGAAGTTTAAGAGAGATGTTTTTGGAATTGGAAACAGCACAGACCTTTCAAAGTCCGAGAAAGAATTAAGAGATAAACAGCTGAATGCAACTGCAGAACAGGTTTTTGAATATTTGAGAAATGGAACTCTTGGCTCCGCAGGAACAGGAAAGATGTTTGATATTGATAAATCTTATTCCAAGAAAGATGCATTAAAGATCATGTCTGTCAGATACAGTGCATTTTTGAGCCGTTATTCTCAGTATATGAAGGTAACGATCGCAAATGAGATCAATAACAGAAGTATTGCAGAGATCAAAGAAAGAAGTTCAGAACTTCCGGGAATAGATATTGATACAAAGTCTATTCGTGTATATAATAAAAGTGAGGCGATGTCTCATGTGATCGGATATACAGGAACGGTCAATACGGATGAACTTGAAACATATAACAAAGGAAAGAAAGAAGAAGATAAAGATTACTATTCCAGTGATGAGACGGTTGGAAAGGCCGGTGTTGAGAAGCAGTTTGAGAATTATCTTCACGGAGACAGTGGAAGCAAGACTCTGGTTGTCAACAATGTTGGAAAGATCATCGATACGACCAAGACAGTCAAATCGGGAACAGGAAATAATATCACATTATCGATTGACAGCGAATTACAGGAATATGTATATAATCTGCTCGAGAAGAAGATCGCGGGAATTGTTCTGTCTAAGCTAACGAGTTCTGACAGCGCAGGAAATGACCGTGAGAATATTATGATCCCGATCAAGAAAGTATATTATTCATTTATTGGCAATAGTGTGATCGACCTTGAGAATCTCAATGGAGATAAGGCGACATCCTATGAGAAGAAGATGTATCGAAAGATTCAGACTTTAGAAGATCAGGCGATCAATGTATCAAAGAATCTTGTTTTGAAAGATACCAAAGCGTACAAAGATCAGAGTGAAGAAAAACAAGCCTATGCATCTTATGTATACAGTCTGTTGTCTAGCAAGAAAGTATTGATCTCAAGTTCTATTGATACGACGGATAAGACATATCAGAAGTGGAAGAATGAGAAGATCAGTTTAAGTGAATTCTTAAGGTATGCCGTGAACAAGGAATGGATTGATATTTCCTCACTGAATATCAGCAGCAAATACAATGACACTGAAGAGATCATGAAAGCACTGGCTGCTTATGTAGAAGATGCTTTGGTTGATGCAGATGATTTTGATATGACAGTCTGTGAACAAAGCATCATGAAAGGAAAATTAAGCGGAAGAGAAGTATGTCTCCTTCTTTATGAACAGGGAGTTTTAAAGAAGAAAGGTGACAGTGATTATACGGCATTGAAATCTGGTTCCCTAAACAGCTATGATTTCATTCGAAGAAAGTTAAAGAGTTTACAGATCACACCAGGACAGATTGGTATGGATCCATGTTCCGGATCTGTTGTGATCACAGATTCCAAGACAGGAAAGGTAAAAGCATTGGTAAGTTATCCTGGATATGACAGCAACCGTTTATCAAACGGAACAGATTCCGGATACTACAGGCAGCTGGCAAACTCAGCATCTACACCATTATATAATCAGGCACTGAAACATAAGACAGCACCGGGATCTACATTTAAGCCAGTGTCTGCTTTGGCAGGTCTTAATGAGAAAGTGATCACGACAAGTACAGTCATCAACTGCACAGGGTTATACGATAAGATCACACCACCGGCGAAGTGCTGGAAATATCCAGACCGTCATGGAGCAAGAACTGTGTCAACAGCGATCGAAGCATCTTGTAATTATTTCTTTTATGAAGTAGGATATAGATTAGGAGACAAATCAGGTTCCTATAGCAGTAAAGAAGGTCTTAAGTACTTGGAGAAATACGCAACACAGCTAGGGCTTAATAAGCAGTCAGGAATTGAACTGGATGAGTCATCTCCACAGGTTTCTGATGAAACATCCGTACGTTCTGCCATTGGACAGGGACGTAATAGTTTCACGCCAAGTCAGATTGCGAATTATGTGACAACATTATCCAACAGTGGAACCGTATATGATCTAAGTATCATGGACAAGATCACTGACGATAATGGAAAGACAGTCAAGAAATATGGAGTTAAGAAAGTAAGACAACTTCATTATGATACAACATACTGGAATGCAGTGCATACTGGTATGAGAGGTGTAGTCAGCGGAAAGGACAGCTCCGTAAGCAGTATCTTCCAAGGCATGAAAGTAAAATTAGCAGGTAAGACAGGTACAGCACAGGAGAATAAGAAACGTCCGAATCATGCGTTGTTTATCTCTTATGGACCATATGAGAAGCCAGAGATCACAACAACGGTTGTTATTCCGTTTGGATATACCTCATCTAATGCAGCAGCGACTGCAAAGGATATTTATGAGTATTATTTTGCAAATGATAAGACAAAGAAGACATTAGAGAAGAATAATAAATCAGTCACAGAAACCAGTGTTGGTACTGCAGGAGATTAGAGAAAGAAGAGAGGAATTGTATGAATCAGCCGGTATTGCTCAAGGGAAACAGTCTGGGACTTACCATGGTGTTAGATCCAGGAATGAAGTTTGATCAACTGATCAAAGCGATCGAAGATAAATTTGTGCAGGCAAAAGATTTCTTTAATGGACAGACACAGATCGCACTAAAGATCGAAGGCAGAAAACTAGATGCCAAAGAACTTCAGAATGTACTGCAGATCATTGCAGAAAAAACAACTTTGACGATTGCATATGTGATAGAAGATGATAAGATCATGGAAACTTCTTTTAAGGATGTATTGAAAAAGATTCAGGAAAGAGAACAAAAAAGAAGTCAGTCCATGGTTGATGAGAGAAGAAAGGGAGATGGACAGTTCTACCGTGGAACACTTCGCTCCGGACAGAGTCTGGAATCTGATGCAAGTGTTGTAGTGGTCGGGGATGTGAATCCTGGAGCTTCCGTATGTGCCAAAGGTAATGTAGTTGTTCTTGGATGTGCCAAAGGATATTTGAGTGCAGGATGTGATGGAGATGATCACGCTTTTGTCGCAGCACTTGACATGCAGCCGATGCAGATCCGTATCGGAAAACACATCGCAAGAAGTGCCGATGGAGAACCAGAGAAGAAGAAAAAGCTTTTCGGAAGATCAAAGAATAATGACAATCAGCCGATGGAAGCACAGATTGCATTTGTAGAAGATGAAAATATTTATATCGAGCCCATATCTAAAGCGCTCTTAAATGAAATCATAGTATAGTGAATGGAGGAAACAAAAATGAGTGAAGTTATCGTAATCACATCTGGAAAGGGTGGCGTTGGAAAGACAACAACCACTGCCAATGTGGGAACAGGATTAGCGAGGAAGGAAAGAAAGTCGTATTGATCGATACGGATATCGGACTTCGTAATCTGGACGTTGTCATGGGGCTTGAGAATAGAATCGTTTATAATCTGGTTGACGTTGTGGAAGGAAACTGCAGAATCAAACAGGCAATGATCAAAGACAAGAAATATCCAAATCTTTTCTTACTGCCATCTGCACAGACAAGAGATAAGACATCCGTAACACCAGAACAGATGTCAAAACTGGTAGAAGAACTAAAAAGTGAATTTGACTATATCATTCTTGACTGCCCAGCAGGAATCGAACAAGGATTTAAGAATGCGATCGCAGCAGCAGACCGTGCACTGATCGTTACAACACCAGAGGTATCAGCAATCCGTGATGCAGACCGTATCATTGGACTATTAGAGGCAAATGATATACATAAGATCGATCTGGTGATCAACAGGATACGTATGGATATGGTAGAACGTGGAGATATGTTATCCAAAGATGATGTTCTTGATATTCTTGCGGTTGACCTGATCGGAATCGTACCAGATGATGAGAATATTGTCATTTCCACAAACCAGGGAGAACCATTGGTTGGAAGCAATACACCAGCAGGAAAAGCATACCAGAATATCTGTAATCGTGTGATGGGCAAAGACGTTCCATTCATGGAAATCACAGGACCAACTTTCTTTCAGAGACTTGCAAACGTATTTAAGAAGTAGAGGGGAGAGAAACGATGGGTTTTTTTGATAATTTTTTTAAGAAAAAAAGTTCAGGAGAAGTGGCAAAAGACCGATTAAAACTATTATTGGTATCTGACCGCTCAAATTGTTCTCCTGAGACAATGGAACTGATCAAAAACGACATCATTCAAGTAATCTCCAAATATATGGAGATCGATCCAGAGGGACTTGATATTCAGATCACACAAAGTAGCGAAGAATCCGAAGGACCTGCATTATATGCAAATATTCCGATCCGTGAGCTTAGAAAATAACATTGGAGAGATACTATGTTGCGAAATTATCGACTGCAGAATTACAATTTCAAACTTGTTTTTAACGTACTTGTACTGATGGCGATGAGCCTTTTGTTTATTCACAGTGCCAAAGCATCCTATGTGCCAAAGCAGGCATTGGGGATCATTATGGGACTTGGAATCATTGTGGTCGTATCACTGATCGATTATCAGGTCTTTACAAGAAATGCAGAAATATTGTATATTTTGAATGTGATCATGTTGATTGGCGTTAAATTATTTGGAAAAGATGTCAATGGTGCCAAACGATGGTTTTCATTAGGTCCATTGGGAACTTTCCAGCCATCAGAACTTAGTAAAGTGATCATGATCATTGTTGTTGCAGCATTTCTTGCGAAGCATCAGGATGATCTGAATGAACCGAAGGTATTAGGAAAACTTGCTGTAATCTGTGGAATCCCGCTGCTTTTGATCTTGAAACAGCCAAGTCTTTCTTCTACACTCGATATTTGTTTTATTATTCTTGGAATGATCTTTATGGCAGGATTATCCTCCAGATTGATCGTTCAGGTATTGATCGTAGGCGTACCACTTTTAGCAATCTTTTTGTGGTATGTCCAGACACCAGGACAGGTGTTGTTAGAGCCACATCAGGTAGCAAGGATCATGTCCTTTTTACATCCAGAGAATTACGCAGATTCCACTGCTTTCAGACAAGCAATTCGATCATGGCGATTGGTGCTGGCGGACTATTTGGCAAGGGATTTGGAAGTAATACGATCTCAAATGTATCTGCAAGTGATGTAAATTTGGTATCAGAAAATCAGACAGACTTTATTTTCTCTGTGATCGGAGAAGAATTTGGGTTTGTTGGATGTGTGGTATTGACATTGTTTTTGCATGCCTTGTATATCAGTGCATGAATGTGGC